>MDSV01225805.1_pt1 | contig 25056 bp, 25 predicted proteins | sample 810851 | NCBI WGS metagenome assembly MDSV01 (sample SAMN05326640, study PRJNA326480) | marine metagenome | isolation source: seawater | place: Atlantic Ocean: North East | collected 2012
CGAGCCGATATCGCATACCGTCGATGACATCGCTTCAGGCAGCGCGGAGCGGCGGCGACACGCATATCAGTCTCGGCGGGATCAGCATCGCGGTACCGGAGGGGACAAGCACGCGGGATGCGGAGGCGATCGGGCAGGCCGTTCGGCGGCAGCTCGACCAGTTTTCGCGCTATGAGCTACCGGGACGGGTGCGGCAAATTCAGCGCAATCCGAACAGGGTGGGCTGATGAAGTCGCTTGCGCAATTCTTCGACCATTTGAAACTGATGCCGATCCGCTGGGATATCCAGCGCAATGACGAACTGTCGGGAACCGGCGAGGGCGTGGTGTATCAGGCCGAGCTTGCTCCGCCGCTCTGGAAGGCTGAGGTTACGATCCAGCCGGTACGGCTGACGGAAGCGCAGGCGATCTCCGCGCTTGTGCGCGGCCTCGGCGGGGCGCTCGAGCCGTTCATGTTTCGCGATCCCTATATATGCGGCCCGCGGCTTGACCCGGCCGGGATATGGATTGTCGGATCGACGGTGACGATCGGTTCGGTGAGTGGCGGGCGCATCAGCCTTTCCGGCCTGCCGCAAATCCTCGACTACCAGGCCACTGCGAATGCGTTGTCCGAATGGCCGGAAGATGAGGCCGACCGGACGGCGGTCAGCGTTTCGGGCGTGCCCGCCGGCAATTACCAGCTCTCGGCGGGCGATAAGCTGCAGGTCAGCGTTTCGGGCGGGCGGACGTATTTCCTCGAGGTCTCGGAAGATGTGACGGCGAGCGGCAGTTCGACGCCGTTGTTCTCCGTCTTTCCGCGCCTTCCGGCCTCGGTCGTCGTGGGCAATGCCGTGACGCTTTATCGCCCGGCCTGCCCGTGCGTCGTTGTTCCCGGATCGTTTCAGGCGGGCACGGTCAGCGGCAATATCGTTTCCGGTATGGGCTTTTCGATCGTGCAGAAGCGGGGCGTGTGATGAAGAGCGTTTCGGCGGCTTTTATCGCGGCGCTTGTCGGCGCGCGGGAGGCGGGGCTTGTGGCGCGGTCGCTGGTCTATGTGACGGCGCGGGACCGGGCGAGCGGGGCCCCGGTCTCGATCGGTTTCTGGACCGGCGGCGAGGATCTGGATATCGACGTGATCGACGGTTCCAGCGGCGGGATCGTAACGCGGACCTATCTTGGCGACGTCAATCTCGATGTTCCGGAAATCCCGCGCGTTTCTGACATGACGATCCAGACGGTCGATATCGGGCTGTCGCAGATCGCGGCGACCGTGCAGCAGCTCGTGCGCGGCTGGGATGCGCGGCTTGCCTCTGTCGAGGTTCATCATCTTCTGATCGATCCGGAAACGGGACAAGCGGCGGGGCCGGCTGAGGGTGCATTTCTTGGCATTGTCGACGGCGAGCCGGTGGAAACGCCGGCGGCGGGCGAGGAGGGCGGGATCACGCTGAACCTGATCTCGGCAGCGATCGCCATGCTGGCGCGCACCAATCCGCTGAAATCCTCCTATGAGGGACAGAAGCGCCGGCAGGATGACCAATGGGGCCGGTATTCCGGCGTTGTCGAGAACTGGGATATTCCATGGGGGCGGGCCGCATGAACACGCTTATCCGCATCGATGGCTGGCGGGCGCGGTTTGATGCCGCGTGCGATGCCATGCGGCGCAAGCCGTTTGCCTGGGGCGATCACGATTGCCTTGTCGGGCTGGTCGGCGACAGCGTGGAAGCGCTGACCGGCGCCGATATCGTCTCGCCCTGGCGGGATCGCTATACGTCTGGCATCGGCGCGCTCAGGGTGTTGCGCAATGACGGGTTTGCAGATCTCGGCGACCTGGTCGCGACGATCCTGCCGGAAATCCATATCTCCCGCGCCCGCCTCGGCGATATCGCGGCCATTCCGTCCGATGACGGTTTCGGCTCCGCGCTCGGCGTCGTCAATGGCGAGCGCATCCTCGTTCTTCGACCGGAGGGTTTCGGGACGGTCGATCTCTTGAGCGCAACGCGCGCCTTCCGCGTCGGGTGACATGATCAGATTCCTATTCCTTACGCTCGTCGCCTTTCTCACGGCGGCGACGGCGGCGCATGCCGGGCCGCTGTTCGGCGCGATTGGCGCTATCGCCGGCTGGATCGGGTCTCTTGGCGTTATCGGCCAGGCGATCGTCGGCATTGGTCTGAGCGTCGGCGCGAGCCTGATCCAGCGGGCGATATCCGGCAAAGAGAAGAAGACCGAGACGCGCGACCCGGGCGTCAACCTGTCGATACAGATGGGCGACAACCAGCCGCTCACCTTCATCGCCGGCGACTACGCGACGGCCGGGCGGCGCAAATATGCGGGAACCTGGGGCGAGGTCGACGGTACGCCGAACGCCTATTTCGTCGACGTGATCGAACTCAGCAGCCTGCCGCAATCCGGGCTCAATGGCGTTTGGGTTGACGACCAGAAGGTGACGCTGCTGACCGGCGAGGCGCATGGCGAATTCGGTTTTCCGGTCGCGGAATATCGAAGCGGCGGCGCGGACTATATGTGGGTCAAGTTCTATGACGGCTCGCAGACTTCGGCGGACACCTATCTGATCGATCGCTTCGGCGGCAATGCCGACAGGCCGTTTACCTCGGCGATGATCGGGCGCGGGGTGACCTATGCGATCGTCACCTGCCGGTATGATCGCGACCTGTTTTCGAGCGCGCCGAGCATGTTGTTCGAACTGGGATCGATCCCGCTTTACGATCCGCGCAAGGATAGCACGGTCGGCGGCAGCGGATCGCATCGCTGGGACAATCCCACCACCTGGGAGTGGTCGAACAACCTGCCGGTGATCATCTATAATGTCATTCGCGGCGTCTATTACGGCGATCAGTGGATTTATGGCGGGCAGGACCTCGCTGCCTATCGCCTGCCCGTTGCCAACTGGATGACGGCCATGAACGAGGCCGATGCCTCAGTCGATGACGGCGCGGGGCCGGTTCCGGCGTTTCGCGGCGGATATGAGTTTCGCGGCGATGAACGGCCGATCGATGCGATCGAGGAGTTGCGGCTTGCCTGCAACGCGCGGCTTGCCGAGGTCGGCGGGGTGTTCAAGATCTCGGTCGGCGCGCCGGGCAGCGCGATCTATGCGTTTTCGGACGATGATATCGTCATCACCAAAGGCCAGTCATTCGCGCCGCATGGCTCGCTTGACGACACGGTCAATGCCGTCGAGGCGACCTATCCGGAGCCGGCGGAAAAGTGGACGATGAAGGACGCGCCGGCACGCTATGACAGCGCGCTGGAGGTGCTGGACGGCAATCGCCTGCCTCAGGCCGTGAGCTTCGAGGCCTGCCCCTTTGGCGGGCAGGTGCAACGGCTGATGCTGGCGATGCTGAACGATGCGCGCCGGTTCCGGACGCACCAGATATGCCTGCCGCCGGATGCCTGGCCGCTGGAGCCGAATGACGTCGTGTCATGGACCAGCGCGCGCAACGGATACGAGGACAAGAAATTCCTTGTGGTCGCGCTCGCCGCGCCGATGAGCACCAACGTCATCGTCTCGCTGAAGGAAATCGACCCGGCCGATTATGACTGGTCGGCGGCCGATGCGCTGCCGACGGCGGTGGGCTGGATCGGGCGGATCGGCGTTCCGGCGCAGATCATGACCGGCTGGACCGTGGAGCCTGCAACGCTCTATGACGCCGCCGGCAATGCCTGGCGACCGACAATCAAGGTTTCGTGGGCCGGCGGGCTGGAGGATGTCGAGCGGGTATGGGTGCAGGTTCGGCTCGCGGCCTCGGGCGATGTTGTCTTTGACAGCGACAGCACGCGCTATGCCAGCCCCTACTACGCGCTGCTGCAGCCGGTGTTCCGCCATAACACCGAATATCAGGTGCGCGGGCGCTATGTACCGATCTCGCGCCGCCCGACGGAATGGTCGGCCTGGCTTGCCGTCACGACGCCGGATGTCTCGACCGATCTCGATGTCACGCTCGATACGGTCGGCGAGGATGTGCGCAAAAGGATTGAGGAGCTTCAGGCCGGTTACGACTATCAGGATTTGCGGATCGCCGACATCGCCACATCGATCTCGTTGCAGGGCTCGGTCGGACTGCTCGACCGGTTGGAACTACGGCAGCAGACCGGTAACGCGCTTGCCCAGATCACCGAGGAGCGCCTGGTGCGCGCCACGGAAGACGAGGCGCTGGCGCAGCAGATCGTGTTTCTCGGCGCGGAGCTGGATGAGGCGACGGCGGCGATCGTCGGAGAGGCCATCGCCCGCGTCACCGCGGACGAGGCGCTTGCGGAGCAGACGACCGAGCTTGCCGCGCAGCTCAATGACAGTTTTGCCAGCGGACAGATCAAGTTTTCAGCGGCCGCCAACCAGTCCGGCGTCACCGCCCGGTTTTCGGTGCTTGTCCGCGCCGGAACGGGCGGCAGCTACATCGAAAGCGGGTTTTTCCTCGAAATCTACACCGAGGGCGGCGTGCAGAAATCGCGCTTCGCCGTCAATGCCGATCAGTTTGTCGTTCTGAACAACGGGCAGCGGCCGCTTGTCTTCGAGGGCGGGGAACTGAAGCTGAACGTTGCCAATATCGGGACCGTGAATTCCGGCCTGATCGACAGCCTGAACGGCAAGATGACCATCAACCTCAACGCCGGGAGCATCGTGATCCGATCATGAGTGGAAAGATAAAAAGTCGCGACGGTCTGATAGAAATCGACCTCGACAGGGGCGTCATCATCATCAGGTCGAGGCGCGAGATAGCTGGCGATGACGCAGACACTGATCGGCATTGACAGCCAGGGCGTGGCGTCGGTCAAGATTTCGACCGACGCCTATGATCCTGTCACCACGCCCGACACGACCTATGGCGCGTGGCTCTACAACTCCAAATTCGACCCGATCCGCTATTGGGGTGATTACACCGCGGTTGACATGGATGGCGCGCCCGCCGTGCAATATCTGCCATCCGGAACGAACCAGGGCAATTACCAACTGGCGATCACCGGCGGGACCGTGACGCGGTACTGGTTTCGAAACGCCTATTTCGCGGGGCTGCATTACACCCAGCCGGTGTTCCAGAAGAAGATCAAGACCTTCTCCGGGCGGTTTTCCGGGCGCGTCGTTCAGAGCTATCATGGCTATCAGGATCGCAGCGGCTATTTCGCCTCATCAGGGGCGTGGTCGGAGCCATGGCACACGGGCTGGAGTGTCGTTAACCCGACCTATGTCGGCTCTCCCGGCAACGGTACGTTGCTGGACCCGAACTACAACCAGAACGCCGACCCGGAAAGCAATACAGTCTTGCAGGTCTGGGACCTGCCGGGCAATGCCGATCCGATCCTCGACCCGCCGCTTTCGCCGGTATCCGGTCAGACATCGGTGATCATCAACAGTTCCACCTGCCGGGTGGCAAAGCCGGGCTATGACGCCAACACCGCGACCGAAACCCAGCTTGCCTTCGACAGCGCGGTGCTGCCGATCAAGGTGGTTGCCGCCAATGACGTCGCCGTGCCGTCCGGCGTCAGCTCCGTTTCTGTCGGGGCGATCCCGGACGATTGCCTTGTCGACGTGCATTTCTACACAGGCGGCGACATCTGGTATCCGATCTCGCCGCTTACGAGCGGCAGCTACAATCTCGGGGCGGAATACTGGATTTCGGGTGGGCAGTTGAATTTCGACAACCCCTATGGGGCCTGCCGGGCGCGGTTCATGATCTATGCCAGCAACGGGGCCGGGCCGACCTATGGCAACAATGACGTGCTGCGGCAGTTCAATGATGGTTCGCAGAATGTTGTGCAGTTCCTGCGGCCGGGTGCAAGCGCCAGCCCGAGCTTTCGCGACATCATTCTCGACAGCCGCTGGCCGGCCGTCAGGATCATCAAGCAGGGCTATATCCCGATCACGGCCGACGGCAACCAGCAATGGCCGGTGAGCTTCGATGCGGGCGGGGCCTGGCCGTTCGTCAAGTTCATGACGGTGCATGGCGGGGCGAGCACGGCGAACGAAAGCTATTCCTCGGCGGTGCGCGAGCCGTTCTCGAAGGTCCTCTACATCAACATGCCGGGCTCCGGTGGCGGGACGGCGGGCGATACCAGCTATTGCAAGCTGACCGGCTCCGAGGCGCGGTTCTACACATTCCGGGGCTCGCCGGTGCTGAGCTACTACGCCAACGCCTCCGACTATTCGGCCGGCACCCTGACGCATCGCTATGACGACAGCCCGATCCAGGGCATCCGCTATTACATTTTCGGGATACCGCAGCCATGAATTACACGACGGGCACAATCACGCTCACCAACGGCTCGGCGGCCGTTACCGGCAATGGCACGGGCTGGGCGACGGCGCTGATCGCCGGCGGCGTGATCTACCCGCAGGCCGCCGGCAATCCCCTGCCGATCGCAAGCGTCGACAGCGACACCGCGATCACGGCGGCAACCGAATGGGTCGGCGCTACCGGCACTTATGCCTATGCGCTTCAGCGGCAAGATGACGCCAACCAGGTGATCGCCAATGCGGCGGCGCTGGCGGATTATATCCAGCGGCTCGACAATGAGACGCTCTCCGCCCTGGCCGGGTTGACGCCTGCGGCTGACAAGCTGGCCTATTTCAGTGGGGCGAGCACTGCAACATTGACCACGCTGACGAGCTTCGCGCGGTCGCTGCTCGATGACGCCAACGCGAGCACAGCCTTGACGACGCTGGGCGTCTCGGCTTTCGCAAAAACCTTGCTGGACGACACCGACGCATCGGCGGCGTTGACGACGCTGGGCGTCTCGGCATTCGCAAAAACCTTGCTGGATGACATCGACGCTTCGGCGGCTCGGGAGACCTTGGGGGCTGCATCGTCAGCGGCGCTTTCGAACTACCTTCCTGTTGGTGGCACGGCGGCAAATGCGAGTGCGGTTGGTGGCGCCCCTCTTTCATCCTTGGCTAGGGCGGCGTCGGATTACATTTACGGCCCAAACGCCACGAAAGTGCTATTTCCAACGGGAAGCTCCATCTCCATGATTTATTCGAACCATGTGCGGTTCGCATGGGATGACGGCTTTTACTACAGCATCGACGGCAACAATTTTGTACTGATCAATTCATTGCCGTCCGATGCGAAATTCAAGGATGTGATCGAAGACGCCAGCGAATTCGACCTCGCGGCGCTTGCGCCGGTCAGGTGGCAGAGAAAAGAGGATATCCCGGTCGGGCTTCCAGAGGGTGATCGTCTTGGCTTCCTTGCGCAAGACCTGCTGGCGTTCGATCCAGCCCTGGTTCGGGAAACGCCCGTTCCGGACAAGTCAGGGGAAACATACCTGGCACTTGCGGATGACGCCGCCTTGCAGCTCATCGCGCATCTCTGGCGAACCGTGTGTGCTCTGAGCGATCGGGTTTCCGCGCTCGAAGCGGCGGCGGAGGCCTAGTATGGCTGAAGTCCTCGAAATCACATCCGATCCGAACGGCATCTTTTCGGCTAGCGGGCTTAGCCTCCTGGCCGATCCGGATGCGACTGCGGGAAGCTATCCGGTGAGTTATCGCGTGTTGCGAAACGGGCGCGTGCTGCTGGAACGATCGGATACAATCACCGTCAGCGCCTCGCCCTACAAGGCGGCAAATGCCGCAGGCGGGGCGGGCTGGCCCGGCGCGCTGCTGGATTTCAGCGGCGATCATTATCGCCTGACCGCCAATGCGGACATCGAAAACGCGAGCGCGGAAGCGATCTGGTATCCGGCGCCCTCTGTCGGCTTTTCAGATGTCGTCACTTTCACCCGCGCGGGTGCTGCGACCTATATCGACGCCAACGGGTTTCTTCAGGTCGCGGCGAGCGGCGCGCCGCGTTTTGACAACAGCACCGGCCGGCGCGGGCTTCTGCTGGAGCCGTCGGCAACCAATCTCTGCGTCAACAAGAACGTGTCCCTGCTTGAGGCTGGCGCGAACACCATCGTCACGCCCATGCCGGGCGAGATCGGCCCGGATGGTGTGACCGGCAATGTCTACCGGGTGCAGCTGCCCGCAGAAGGCAACACGTTCGTCCGGCTTGCTAATGTCGTGGGCGGGTCACAGACGGCGGTATCTGCCTATGTCAAGCAATACGACCCGGGCTCGCGACAGTTCGCGTTTGGCTTCGACGGGTCGGTCAACAATCTTTTCGAGGCCACGACGGACTGGGCGCGATACGAAAGCACGGGCACGGCGGGCGTCGGCTCCATCGCGCTCGTTAACAACATATCTTTCGCGGTATCTGACACCTATGCCTCCGATATCCTCGTCGCCTTCCCTCAGGTGGAGGCCGGCTCGCGCGCGACAAGCTATATCCCGACCAGCGGATCGGCCGTCACCAGGCCTGCCGACAGGGCGCAACTGAGCGAGCCCGTTGCAGCGCTTCTCCGGCGCAGTGAGGCGTCCATTGTGATCCAGGGCGAGGGTGTTCTCGGCGCGTCCGGTCGTCTCATCGGCGGCGCTGCTGGCACCCGGCTGTTGGGTTTCGACGCGGGGCAAACAGCCATTGTGGCGGGCAATGCAGCGACGCTGTCGCTCGGGGCTGTTTCCACGCCGCTGCCGTCATTCGGGGTGGCGGTCGGTTACCACGGGGCCGGCAAACGCGGCAGCTATAACGGCGACAGCGTGCTTGCCGATACCGTGGCGATCGACGCTGATCTAACAGCCGCTCTTATCGGTCGGGACAGCGCCGGCAATTTTGCGCGTGGCTGGTATTACCAACTCGTGATCTGGCCGTTCCGGATGACCGATGCCGATCTTCAGACGAGGGCGCTGCCCTATGCCTGACATGCAATTCCTGCCGGAGGTGGCGCAATGATTGGATTGACACTCGGCCTGAGCCTGAAACCCATCCCGGGCAGAGGGCAGGCCTTCTCTCTCGACGCTTTCATGTCCGGCCTCGATGCCGGCTACGTCTATGATTATTCCAAGCTTGACCGCCACTATCAGACAAGCGAGGGCGCGAACCTGGCGGATGAAGATGGAGAGTCTGTCGGCCTCAGCCTGGACAGCCGGCGCTGGGCCGGGCTGGACCTTGCCGAAGTGCAGGCCGGACAGTCGGAACTGGTCACCAACGGGACATTCGCGAGCGATCTGGCCGGATGGGTCAATGACAATAATTACTGGACATGGGTTTCCGGCAAGGCGTTCCACGCATCCGGTGACGTCTTCAACACATTCCGCACCGATGCGTGCGGCGGGCAATCCGGCAATCGCGCGATCCTTGAATTCGATGTTTCCGGCTATGCCGGCGCGTCCGGTCTGCGCGTCCAGTATCGCACCGCAAGCAATACGCCGCTCACCGGCGGTCTGTGGGGAGCGGGTTCCGAACGGCCGTCGATCGCGGCGAATGGGCGCCACCGATCCGTTACAAAGGTTCCGGCGGGCGCGGCCTACATTGCCTATGCTCGCGACATAACGTCTTCGTCGATGACGGTCGCTATCGACAATGTGACATTCAGGGTCATACCGGGCCTCGAAGCGGCGCAGGCCACGACCAATTTTCGCCCGGCGCGGCAGGCGAACGGCGTCAAGTTCGACGGCTCCGACGACAGGCTTGTCTCGCTCTACGGGCTTTCCGGCGCGGGCGATGTCTTCGCCTTCGACCACGCCGATATTCCGGCGGTCGTTCCGGCAACGCAGATCCTGTTCGGCGCGCAGGACGGCTCCGGCAACGGCGCCTATCTCGGCATCACCAGCGCTGGCGCTCTGCGGGTGAAAATCGGCCAGGCCGTTATCGATTCCTCTGGCGTCGATCTGCGGGGCGGACGCCATGTCATCGGCTTCTACACCGTCGGCTCGACCGTCTATCTCTACGCCGATGGCACGATCGTCGGCTCCGATGCCTGGACGGGATCGCTGCCTGCAACGCCGTGGCATCTCGGCGCGGTCAACGCCAACGGCACGGCATCTGCGTTTTTCGGCGGATCGCTGTTCTGCCCTCTTTCCGGTCGGGCGACGCTGACCCTCGACCTCGCCAATCAAATCCGCAACGCACTGCTTTCGAAAGGATAAGACAATGCCTACCAATCTTCCCTGCGCGGTGATTGTCACCGCTGCCGCAAAGGCAAGCGCCGAGGCCGTCATGACCGCCTATCGTGGCGGCGCTGTCGAGTTTGGCCGGGCGGTGATCCCGGCCGATTCAGTCGACCCCACGCCATCCTCGACGCCGACGCACTGGCTGCTGTTCGACGCGTCGACCAGCTATGAAGACGTCTCGGTCTATCTGGCCTTCGCGGATGGTGATCTTCCGCCGCTGGCAAATCCGCAGGCCGCATGGGGCGAGGACGGGCTTATCGGCGCGGCCGATGCGCTCACGGCAATCAATGCCGGCAATGTGCAGGTCTATGCCGCCTCGGGCGATGTCATTCCGTCGGAGTTTATCGAGGGCCGGGACGGCCAAGGCGGCCTGTTGCGCGGCCGAGGGCTGATCTACCGGCCGATGCAGGAATTCTAGGCTCCGTCTGGACCAACCCCCATAATCCCGGGCTGCTGACGGCCTGCTTCAAAAGGACAATCGACATGGAAATCACCACGGTCTCGCGCCGGGGGGCGACCTTCGTGCGCCTGCATGAGGGCAATCCCCGCACCGCCTATCTCGATCCGACCGGGACGCCGACGCTCGGGCCGGGCTTCACTATGGCTTCGCCTTATTGCCGCGCGGAGCTGGCGAAAATTGGTATCACCAAAATCGTGCCCGGCAAGACGACGATCGCCAATGACGATGCCGAACGGATCCTGAAGGTGGTTCTCGATACCGGCTATGGCCGTGAGGTTGTCGCCAATTCTCCGGCTGACCGGACGCAATACCAGATGGATGCGGCGGCGAGCGCTGCCTACAATCTCGGTGGGCGAGTGGTGAGCAAATGGACATTCGGCAAGCTTTGGCGCGCGGGAAAGATCAAGCAGGCGGCCGACCATCTCGGGTCGCACTACAACACCTCCAAGGGCAAGCGCCTTCCCGGCCTCGTTCGCCGTCGCAAGGAAGAGGCGCTGATGTTCGAGAAGGGCATTTATACCGGCGTCGACACCGTTGCGGCCGCGCCGGAAGGGGTGGCGCGCGAGGCGTCCGAAACCGCGCCCGAGACCGGCGATCCCGTGGTTCGGGACGTGCAGCAGATGCTGAAGAAGCGCGGCTTCGATCCAGGCGAGATCGATGGCTGGTTCGGGCAGAAGACGAAAGCGGCGGTGATGACCTATCAGATGGCGCACCCGCACCTGAAGAATGACGGCATCATTGGTCCGGCGACGATCGCGCAGCTGAGGCGCGACATGGCAGCACTGAAGGATGCGGCGGAGAAGTCCGGCGCCTCGGCTGCAGCCTCCGGTGCTGTCGCCTGGGCATCCGGGCTGCCGGTCGGTTGGATTGTCGGCGGCGTGGTCATCCTTGCCGCAGTGTGGTTCGCATGGCGTTATCGTGATGTCATCGCGCGCCGCTTTAACACCATGACCGGCCGGAGTGTCGAGGTATGATCGCGACCGCTATCGCATGGCTCTTAAAGCTTGGCGCGAGCGGCATTGTCGATCGGGCGATCACACTGATCGAGAAGCGCGGCGAACTGGCGAACGGTCGGGAAAAGATAGCGGCCGATCTTTCGGCCGAGTATCTGCAGCAGGTTGTCGCTGAAACGCGAATCATGGCGAACTACAATACCGCTAAGCTGTCATTCCCGTGGTTCTGGGCTTTTGCGGCGGCGTTTCTCGGTCCATTGGCGCTCTGGTGGTCGGCGGTCATTCTCGATAGCGTCTTCAACTTCCCATGGGATGTCGCAAACCTGCCAACGCCTGAAATGCGAACCTGGGCGGGCAATATGATCCAGTGGATTTTCTATGTCGGGTCCGGCGCCGGGGCGCTCAAGGCCGTCATCAGGAGGTGACCGGTGACGAACGATCTCTATCAGTCAGTCGGCGAGATCAAGTCCGGGCTGGATATTCTTCTCAAGGCCGAGACCCGAAACGAGGAGAAGCGACGGCGACTTTACGAGCGGATCGAGGTCGTCGAGCGCCAGAATGAAAAACTGCTTGATCAGCAGGACGCGATAAAGGAACGCCTGGAAAAGGCGGAGGTGATCGTCGACGAATACAAGCGGATCAAGCAGATGGGCCGAGGCTGGATGCTGGGCGCGGCCATGTTTGGCGGCGGGGTGACGCTGGCCGTTTCGGACTGGATCACGGCCGCCATCAAGGCGATTGGTCGGTGATGATAGCCGCCTCGGGAAACCGGGGCGGCTTTTTCTTCGTGATGCGTTGTGGCTGTTCTTGGGCTTGCGTTGAAGCGGAGCTATTTCTGGCCTGATAGTCGGACGACGGGTAAGCAAATCTTTTCGATTGTTGTAATCTGGGCTGCAATCGTTTTTGTCATGCTTTTGTCGTCATCGTCATAGGCACCTTCCCACAAATTGGCTTCGATGTTTTTTCGAAAAGCTGGTTCAGTTTCATTGCTAAAATGCAATTGAGAACTTGCCGAGACTTGGAGCATTCGAAACTGTTGAAGGAGTGTGTCCATTGCCCGTTCCACCTCCTCGCCGAAAATAGCCCGGGCCATCGGCTGACATCTTAGCAATGCCTCACGATTCTCACTCTCGTTTTCAATCCGCGTAAAGTAGACCTGCGCCGTTGCGAGCTTGTTCAATTCGCTCTCGGTCGCTGGCACCACACCATTCTCTTTAAGTCGCTCTTTTGCCATATGAAGTTCGTATGCCATCAGAAGCGGTTGGCGTATATTCCGTAAACTCCGGCGGACTTTATATGTAGCTGTTAATACGGTTTCTGCCTCTTCAATGTGGCGCGCTGACAAATGTTGCTGCCGCCAATCATCGAAGGTCCGTCGGCCCCACCAAGCCGCAACGCCGACAGCGATCGCTCCGGCAAGGGTTCCTAGTCCTGAAAACACCTGCCCGAAAGCTGACCATTCTGCGGCGGTCCATGTTGAGAATTCTAAAGCGCACATTCGAAACTCGGCAAGTTTCAGGTTGTACTTTGTTGATTAAGCAGAATCATCGAACTATCCGCCAGCGGCCGCTGCAGCCCCTTCGCCTCATCCCATGGCGCGCGCATCCACACATCCAGCTCCTCCGTCGTTGTCAAGATCACCGGCATCGCCTTCGGGTGGATCGGCTTCACCACGGCGTTTGCCTCGCAGGTGAGAAACCCGAACAGCTCGTGCGTGCCGGGCCGCGGGGTCTTCTGCGAGCCGCGCTCGCCCTCCCACGCCGTCCAGATCCCGGCAAACGCCGCAAGCGGTTTGTCTTCGTTGATGGCAAACCAGCGTTTGGTCTTTTTCGGCTTGGTGTTCTCCCACTCGCAGAACGTCGTCCACGGCACCAGGCAGCGGTTTGCCGGGCCCAGCCAGCGCCGCCAGTGCGGCGATGTCGTGTTGCGGATATTGGTGACGCCAGTATCCGGCTTGCCCTTGGTGACGAAGGAAGGCGAGGGCATGCCCCATGTGGCGAAGGCAAGTTCGCGTTCGCTATCGGCCATGCGCACGATCGGCGCGGGCCGATCGGGATAGCAGTCGCCATTCAGATCGGCGCGGTTGGTCAGGTCGCGTTCCGGCTTGAAGAGTTGGCGCACGGCTTCATGACTGGTCGTGTTGTTATACAGGTTGCACATTACGGCTTATCCCCCAGCTTCACCGTGCGCCATATGCGGCGCATCCCGGCCGGTCTCCTCACCCGTATATCACCATAATCGCCGAGGCTTGGCGAGAGCAAGGCTGTCGCCATGTACTCCATCGTCTTGCAGCGGGAACAGGCGAAGGGCGGTTCGTGCACGTAATGCATTCCGCCGAAGATCGGCACCAGGTCGGAGGCCAGATAATTCACCCGCCGCCGGCAGCCGCCGCACCAGACCTGCAGGATGTGCCCTTCTGAGGCTGCATCCTGAAGGGTGCGATAGCCCTTGCCGGGCGGTAGTCCGGGCGGCGGTCTTTGTGCTGGCATGGTTCTTTCGCCTTCCGTATGTTCCATGTTTGTTCTATTTTCGGAAATAGCGAAATCGGAGTCAAGAACACGCAAAAGCCACCTCGGAAAACCGGGCGGCCTTTTTGTTTACCGGGCAGCCGTCCGGCGCGGTCAAGGCGCTCTTTGCCGGAACCTTCGGAGAACATCTGGTGGGAGTTTCGTGGGACTTCTGTTCCCGCCATCTGCCTTCCGGGCCAAATTTTCCGTTTTTGTTTCAGAAATGCTTTTTGGCCCTTGCGCGACAAACGCCGAAAGTCTAATGGGGACGGGCCGTAACGGTTGGTCGGGGTGTAGCGCAGCCCGGTAGCGCACTTGACTGGGGGTCAAGGGGTCGTGGGTTCGAATCCCGCCACCCCGACCATTTCTCCGGATTTTCTTCTCGATTTTGATCGTTGTTCGCGTCCCCCGCTCGGAAGTCTGCGACAACACGTCGTTGGCAATCGCCGGCCGGAATTGCTACAGGGAACGTGATGAAGACGACAGCAGCAAGACTGGGAGCGGATTGATGAGCGTTGAGGGCAAGGGGAGCTGCTGTGCGGTATCCCGCAACAGTGAGAAAACCGCTATTGAGGCCGCTCCGATCATCCCAGCAGGCGTCGGTGAGCGCTCCAACGCGATTGCCCTTCCAGGCGGGCGCAGCCATGTCGGCATTGATAATCCCGCGATCCCCAAGGATGGCGAGGGCCCGGCGCGCTTCGTCAAGCTCAATCCCTTCGCCCTCGAGGCGCAGACCGTCACGATCAGGCGCTTTGCGGAATTCGTCGATGCGACCGGTTATGTCTCCGAGGCCGAGCGCTTCGGCTGGTCCGCCGTGTTTGCCGGCCTGGTCTCGAAAGATACCGAGGTCACTGGCGGTGCCCCCGATACGCCGTGGTGGTGGCGGATCGACGGCGCCTGCTGGCGCCACCCGGAAGGCCCCGGCAGCAGCGTCGAGGACCGGCTCGATCATCCCGTCACCCAGGTCTCCCACGCCGATGCGGTGGCGTTTGCTACCTGGGTCGGCGGCAGGCTGCCGAGCGAGGCGGAATGGGAGCGGGCGGCCCATGGCGGCGTCGTCGGCCGCAAATTCGTCTGGGGCGATGAGGAGCCGACCGACACCAAGATCTTCTGCAATATCTGGCAGGGGCGTTTTCCCGATCACAATACCATGGCTGACGGCTATATGGGCACCGCGCCGGCGCGATCCTTCGAGCCGAACGAGGGCGGGTTCTACAACATGGCCGGCAATGTCTGGGAGTGGACCGCCGATCCCTATCGCATCCGCTCGCTTTCCCGCCATGCCAAGCAGCGCAACGCCGCCGCCGTTGCCGCCGATGAGCGCCTGCTCAAGGGCGGCTCGTTCCTCTGCCATTACAGCTATTGCTATCGCTACCGGATCGCCGCGCGCATGGCGCTGACGCCGGACAGCGCCGCCAGCAATGTCGGTTTCCGCGTCGCTTACGACGCCTGATCAGCCGAGTTCGCTTTCAGGCCGGTGCGGCATGCGTTCGGGATGAACGCCCGCCTGTTTCAGGGTCCGCTCCAGCAATTGCTCGTAGATCGGCTGTCCGCCGAGCCAGCGGGCCGCGACATTGGCGGTGACGCATGTGGCGATCAGCGGCAGTGTCATGGTGTAGGCCCCCGTCAGTTCCAGCGTCAGCGCGACGCCGACCACCGGCGCGCGCACCGAAGCCGAAAACAGCCCGCCCATGGCGGCGATGCCGAAGGCGAGCGGAATGGCGGTTCCTTCCGGCAGCATGCCTTCCAATATTGTACCAAAGGCAAGGCCGATCGCGATGGCGAGCGCCAGCATGGGCGCGAAGATGCCGCCGGGCGTGCCGGCGGAATAGCTCACCACCATGGTGGCGAACCGCAGTACCGCAAGCAGCAGAAGCGCGCTCAGCACGACATGGTCGCGGGCAAGCGAGACGATCACGTTCTCGCCGCCGGTGACGGCGCGCGGAAACAGGATGAACAGCGCCCCGATGGCGAGCCCGATCAGCGCCGGCATGAGGTAGGGAATGCGCTTATGCATCGCGATGGTGAAGCCGGAAACGCTCATCAGGCTGGCGTTGAGCGCAACGCCGACGAAGCCGAGAAGCACGCCGAGAACAACGAAGGCGGGCAGCAAAGCCAGCGCGGGCGTGGCGACCGACATGGAGAAATCCGGCGCGGTGCCGCCGATCACTTCCGTCATCACGGTGGAGAAGAAGGCGGCGACGATGACGCCCATATAGCTGCGGAAGTTATAGGGAAACTGGTTGTGCGTTTCCTCGATGATGAACAGCACGGCGGCGAGCGGGGCATTGAAGGCGCAGGCAAGGCCGGCGGCCGCGCCCGCGCCGAGCAGGCCGCGCCGCTCCGTATCCGAAACCCTGAAGAAATCCGTGGTCGCCGCCGCGATCGACGCGCCGATATGGATCGTCGGTCCCTCGCGGCCGAGCACGAGGCCGGATGACAGCGCGCCGATGCCGGTGAGGAACTTGACCGGCAGAACCCGGCGCCAGCGCACATTGCGCAGATTGCTCATCGCGCCTTCGATTTCCTGCACGCCGCTGCCGGCGGCCTCCGGCGCATAGCGGCGCACGACGGCGACCATGGCGACGGTGACGGCCATGGTGATCAGCGCCGCCGCCAGAACGAGCCAGGGCCCGTGCAGAAGACGCCCCAGCGCCTGCGGCCAGGTCGACAGCCGATCGATTGCAAGGTGGAAAAACGAGCCGATCGTGCCCGTGACAATGCCTGTAACGGCCGCCATGGCGATAAAGCGGGTCTCCGCGCGCCGGTCGCGCCCCTCAAGCGCTGCGTCTTCCGGTTCGCTCATCTTGCGCGTGCCGAGCTGAGGCGCGCCGAAGTTGGTCTGTGCATATATGGCCCCTCTTTCTGATTGCACTATGCAGACTGAAAATGTCTTGTCCAGAGCACCGCCAGCCGCTGGCGACCTCATTCAGCGGCATAGTTTGCTGTTGATTGCATGTAGCTTTCGGGCAAAACTCCGGCCCGATCGAAAACGGCCTGCAAAGAGGGGACATGAATGGACCGCGAACACGATCCCAGCCAGCTTGAAATGGTGGTGCTGATGACGCCGGACATGGCGAATTTTTCCGGCAAGGTGCATGGCGGCGCGCTGCTGAACCTGCTCGACCGCGTGGCCTATTCCTGTGCGGCGCGCTATTCACAGGATTATGCGGTGACGCTGTCGGTGGATCAGGTGACGTTCCGCGAACCGATCAATGTCGGCGAACTCGTCACCTTGCGGTCATCGGTGAACTATACCGGCCGCACCTCGATGGAGATCGGCATCAGGGTCGAGGCGGAGGATGTGCGCAGCGGCCATCGCCGCCACACCAATTCCTGTTATTTCACCATGGTCGCTGTCGATGCGCACGGCAAGCCGACGCCGATCCCGAAGCTCGATCTCAACACGCCGGACAAGGAGCGCCGCTTCAAGGAGGCGCAGATGCGCCACCAGTTGCGCCGCGAATATGAGAGCCGGTTCAAGGAGTTGAAGGCGGATTAGAGCAATTCCAGGTGAAGTGGACACCGGTTCACCGTCCGGAATTGCGTAAAAACAAAAAGGCTCTAGAGCGCTGCAAGCTGCAGCGCGTGTGCAATAATGCCCCGCGACGGCATGGATCCGTCGCGGGGCGTCTCCTCAGTAATACGGTGAAACGCATTGCTGCCTTGGCCCGTGATAGGGCTGGTAGGTATTGTCGGAGACGCGGTATGATTTGTAGTGATCCTCGCACCACTGATAGTGCTTCGGATTGATCGTCGGCGTGGTCGCGGTGTTGACGGTGTTGTCGTTGTTGGTCGCCGCAACAACGCCGCCGCCGATCAGCGCGCCTGCCGCGAATGGAACCCAGGCGTTGCCGTTCCAGCCCCAGCCCGGACCATAGGGGCCGTAGGGCGGGCCGTACCAGTAGGGGCCGAGCGCCGCCGGTCCGTAATAGGGACCCCAATTGGGCGGCGGCGGACCATGCCAGTGCGGCGGCGGTGGGCCTCCCCAATGCGGGGGCGGGCCGCCATGCCAGGGCTGGCCATAGGGCGCGCGAACCGGGCCGGGGCCGCGCGGGCCGCCGCCATGCGGGCTATTGTGCCAATAGGGCGGAGGGCCCTGCCAGTGGGGGCTGCCGCCGCCATGAAAGGCCGGGCCGAAGCCCGGGCCATGCGGCGCAAACCCGCCGTGAAAACCACCGCCGTTAAAGCCGCCATGAAAGCCGCCGCCGTGGAAACCGCCTGCCGGGTGGGCAAGGGCGGCCATCGGCGAGAGGGCAAGCGCCGCCGCCGCCGCAACGGCCACAAGTTTACTGCGTGCAAGTCCGAACATCGCATTCCTCCTGCATCTCGAACAAAAACCGCCACGCGATCATTCTAAACCGCAGGTAGCATTTCTTTGCTGAACGCAAGCTGAATAATTGGGGACCTCGCCCGCCTGGGTTTCTCAGCCTTCTTCCATGCCCAGGAGCACGTTTGCGACATTGTGGCCAATCTCGGTGACGCCGTAGCCGCCTTCCATGACGGTCACGATCGGCAGGCCCGATGCCGCCAGCATCGCGCCCATGCGCCGGAAATCGGGCGTGGTCAGCCGGAAGAAGGAGATCGGATCCTTCTCGAAGGTATCGACGCCGAGCGAGACCACCAGTGCTTCCGCGCCAAAATCCGCGATCCGCTTCATCGCGCTTTCCAGCGCCGCGCGATAGGCGCTCCACGGTGTGTTGCGGGGCAGCGGAAAATTGGCATTGAAGCCTTCGCCCCTGCCTTTGCCGGTTTCCTCCGCATGGCCCCAGAAATAGGGGAACGCATCGTCCGGATCGCCATGGAGCGAGGCGAAGAAGATATCGTCGCGTTCATAGGTGATGTCCTGCGTGCCGTTGCCGTGGTGAAAGTCGACATCGAGGATCGCGACCTTCGCCGCGCCGTGATCGATCAGCCGCTGGGCGGCGATCGCGGCATTGTTCAGGAAGCAGTAGCCGCCGAAGAGATCGATGCCGGCATGGTGGCCCGGCGGGCGGCAGAGCGCGAAGGCGTGGCGATTGCCGGCGGTGATATGATCGGCCGCCGAAATCGCGCAATCATTGGCGGCAACGGCCGCCCGGTAGGTGCCATCGGTGATCGAGGTCTCGACCGAATTGGCGTAATAGCCGAGCACACCGTCGATATTCTTCGGCGGGCGGGCATGGTAAGAGCGGCGGACGGGCAGCGAAATCGGGATCGCCTCGCTGGTGAAGCCGGCGGCCACCCACCGCTCCCATATGGTTTCCAGAAATTCGAGGTAGCCAGCATCGTGAAGCTTGCCCGCGACCGCAAGACCGTGCGCCTCGGGCGCGACAATGTCCGAAAACCCGTTCTCCTGCAGCGCCGCCAATACCCATTCCGCCCGGAACGGCCCTTCGAACGGCTTCACCAGTTCACCGCCATGCAGCTCGGTTTTGGCATCGCGGAACCTGTGGTCCTCGGAATAGATAATGCGCATTGTCAAAGCCTCTCCTGTTCGTTCTTCCTTACTGTATCAGGAGGTAAACGGGAATCGCTTTCAGTGCATCATTGGGGCATCGAGGTGTCTCAGCTTGTCGGGATTGCGGATGACATAGATCGCGGCGATCTTTCCGTCACGGGGGAGAAGCGCGGTGACCTGCAACTCGCCATCCGCTTCGCGCGTGACGAATCCCGGCAGGCCGTTGACATAGCATAGCCGAACAAGCTCCGTGTGCTGCGTCCAGGCGATCTCGGCAAGTCGTTCATGGATGGTGATGATATCCTCGACGCCGCTGACAACCCGGAATGCCGCCGACCGCTTGCCGCCGCCATCGGCATGAAAGCTGGCATCGGCCACCAGCATGTCGCGCAAAGCGGCAATGTCGCCGCTGCGCGAGGCAGCATGAAAGGCGCGGGCGACGTCGAGCCCCATCTGGTGTTCGACCGGGAAGCGCGGCGCTTCCTCCCGGACATGGTCGCGGGCGCGGGCCGCAAGTTGTCGGCAGGTCTGCGGGCTGCGCTCCAGAGCGTCGCCAACGGCGGCAAAATCCATTCCGAACACGTCGTGTAGCAGGAAGGCCGCCCGTTCCAGTGGCGAAAGCCTTTCGAGCGCCAGCATCAGCGGCAGGGTGAAGTCGACCTCCGGCTCCTCCTCGATCGCCGGCGCGGGCAGCCAGGGACCGATATACGTCTCGCGTTGCGCCCGCGCCGATTTCAACTGGTCGAGGCAAAGCCTCGAAACCATGCGCCGGAGAAAGGCCTCGTCGGATCGTATCGCGGCGTGGTCGGCCTTCATCCAGCGGATGAAGGCCTCCTGAACCATGTCTTCGGCATCGGCGTGGGAGCCCAGCATGCGATAGGCTATCCGCTTCAGAAGCGGGCGATGCTTCTCGAAAGCTGTCGTTGCTGCCCTGCCATGATCGGTGAGCATCAGGCCGCCGCCGCCGGTTCGAACCACATTTTGAAACCGATCGCGATACGGTTCCAGCCATTGATCACATTGATCATCATTGTCAGTTTTACCTGCTCCTCGGGGCTGAAATGTCGCGCCAGTTCGTCATAGGTGTCCTGCTCGACCGATGCCTCTGAAATCCGGGTCAGTGCGTCGGTCCAGGCGAGCGCCGCGCGTTCGCGTTCACTATAGCATGGCGCCTCGCGCCATGCGGAGAGGAGGTAGATGCGCTGTTCGCTCTCGCCGGCACGGCGGGCTTCGGCGGTGTGCATGTTCAGGCAATTTGCGCAGTTGTTGATCTGGGAGGCGCGGATTTTCACCAGTTCGACAAGCTCTTGTTCAAGACTGCCGGCAATCTCGGTGGAAAAACCAAGCCATTTGCGGGCAATGCCTGGGCTGGAGGCAAAGATATCGACGCGGGCATTCATGGGGATACTCCTTTCAAGGTTTGCACCTCCATGACGATTGCGCGCCGCCAAACGTGACATCGGCCAGGAAAAAAAATAGAATGCTCGCGATAGCGGGCCTGTTTGGCTTGGCGTCAGACCCCGAGCCGCTTGTAGAAAAACGTCGTGCCGCAATAATCGCCATCGGGGTAAAGCGCGTATTCGGGCACAACGCCCACGCGCTGCCAGCCGAGGCGCGGGTAGATCGCTTCGGCAGCGCTTCCCGTCGCGGTGTCGAGCACCATCAGCCAGCGATCGCGTTTCAGGCATTCCGCCTCCAGCCGCTCCATCAACTGGCGGGCGATGCCCCGGCCGCGCATGTCGCGACGCACGATCAGCTTCATCACATCGCCGCGATGCGGCTGGTTGGTCTTGCGGGCGAAGCCAGCCTGCACCGTGCCGACGATATCGTCTCCGTCCGCCGCCACGGCGAGCACGGTGAAACCGTCCGCCACGCCATCGGCGACGCCCTGCCAGAATGCGCGGGCTTCGGCCGGATCATAGGGCGCCATGAAGCCCATCGAAGCGTTGTCCTCGATGCTGTCGCGCAGGAGTTCGCTGAGCGCCGGGATCGCGGTCACGGCTTCCTCGGCGGATAGAAATCTGATGGTCGTCATGACGCTCCTTATCGCGTGCGTTCGATGATGACGGCGTAGAGCACGTCGGTATCGCCGGCATTGGAAAAGCTGTGCGGATCGGCGACCGGCATATAGAGGCAGTCCCCCTTGAACAGGAGATGGGTCTCTTCGCCGATCTCGACTTGCAGTGCCCCGCTCATGATCCAGATATGCTGGCTCAACCCGTCTGCGCCGTGTTTGGGCGGATAGGAAATACCGCCGCCGACCGGGAACCGTATCAGCACGATGTCGACCCCGGAACCGGTGCCGGAGGGAGAAACCGAGCGGCGCGAATAGCCGGTTTCGGGATCGCGCCACACCGGCTGGTCGACCCGGCGCGACAGCGGATCGACGGGCCGGTCGGCATCGGCGAAGAACGCCGACAGCGTGGTGCCGAGCGCGGCGCAGAGCTTCGCCAGAATAAGCGCCGAAGGCGAGGCCTCCGCCCGCTCGATCCGCGAGATCATCGCCCGGCTGACGCCGGAGGCTTCCGCCAGCCCATCCAGCGTGAAGCCGCCGGCGCTGCGTAGGCGCTTGAGGTTGACGGCAATGGCGTGGTCGAAGGTGAGATCCAGATTTTCCATGATGAGATCATGGAATTCTATTATCTTGGAGTCAAGGGTGTGATGATAGAAACGGCCTGCCATGAGAAGCTGTCTTTATGGCGGGATTACCGTGAGCCTCCAACTATCCTCAACGCCCCTGTGCCGTCCAGAGGTGCTAGATCAACATCGCCATCTCCTGACGGCCGCGAATGTCGGAAGCGGAAGCTATATCAGTTCCTGCAGACGCTCGTCTTCTGATCTCGCGGTCCCGCCCGCAATTTCGCTTTGAAGATGCCGCGTCCACTGCTATATGCGCGCGCATGAGCACAAATGAAGATCGCGTTCCACTCGACCATATCCGCAACTTTTCCATCGTGGCCCATATCGACCACGGCAAGTCGACGCTTGCCGACCGGTTGATCCAGATCTGCGGGGGGCTGGCCGAGCGTGAAATGTCGGCGCAGGTGCTCGACAATATGGATATCGAGCGCGAGCGCGGCATCACCATCAAGGCCCAGACCGTGCGCCTGCACTACAAGGCGAAGAACGGCGAGACCTATGTGCTGAACCTGATCGACACGCCCGGCCATGTCGACTTCGCCTATGAGGTCTCGCGCTCGCTTTCGGCCTGCGAGGGCTCGCTGCTGGTGGTCGACGCCTCTCAAGGGGTTGAGGCCCAGACGCTCGCAAACGTCTATCAGGCGATCGACAATGATCATGAGCTGGTGACCGTGCTGAACAAGGCCGACCTGCCGGCCGCCGATCCCGAGCGGGTGAAGGAGCAGATCGAGGATGTTATCGGCATCGATGCCTCCGATGCGCTGCTGATTTCCGCCAAGACCGGCATGGGCGTGCCGGACGTTCTGGAAGCCATCGTCCACAAGCTGCCGCCGCCGAAGACGGAAAAGGGCGCGGACGCGCCGTTGAAGGCGCTGCTGGTCGATAGCTGGTACGACACCTATCTCGGCGTCGTGGTTCTGGTGCGCGTCATCGACGGCGTGCTGAAGAAGGGCCAGACCATCCGCATGATGGGCACGGATGCGAAATATCCGGTCGACCGCGTCGGCGTGCTGACCCCGAAAATGCTGGTGGTCGACGAACTCGGTCCGGGCGAGATCGGCGTCATCACCGCCTCGATCAAGGAAGTGGCCGATACCCGCGTCGGCGATACGATCACCGAGGACAAGCGCCCAACCGAGACCATGTTGCCGGGTTTCAAGCCGGCCCAGCCGGTGGTGTTCTGCGGGCTGTTCCCGGTCGATGCCAATGATTTCGAGGATCTGCGCGCCGCCGTCGGCAAGCTGCGCCTCAATGACGCGTCGTTCTCCTACGAGATGGAAAGCTCGGCCGCCCTCGGCTTCGGCTTCCGCTGCGGCTTTCTCGGCCTGCTGCATCTCGAAATCATCCAGGAGCGGCTGGAACGCGAATTCGATCTCGACCTGATCGCAACCGCGCCCTCCGTGGTCTATGAACTGACGATGACCGATGGCCGCGAGATCGAATTGCACAATCCGGCCGACATGCCGGACGTGGTCAAGATCGCCGAAATCCGCGAACCGTGGATCAAGGCGTCGATCCTGACGCCGGACGACTATCTCGGCGGCATCCTCAAGCTCTGCCAGGACCGTCGCGGCGTCCAGACCGATCTGACTTATGTGGGCAACCGCGCGATGCTGGGCTACGAGCTTCCGCTCAACGAGGTCGTGTTCGATTTCTATGACCGGCTGAAGTCGATCTCCAAGGGCTATGCCTCGTTCGACTACCATCTCGCCGATTACCGCGCCGGCAATCTCGTCAAGATGTCGATCCTCGTCAATGGCGAGCCGGTCGATGCGCTGTCCATGCTGGTGCACCGCACGGCGGCCGAGAAGCGCGGCCGCGACATGTGCGAGAAGCTGAAGGAACTGATCCCGAAGCACATGTTCAAGATCCCGATCCAGGCCGCGATCGGTGGCAATGTGATCGCGCGCGAGACCATCTCGGCGCTGCGCAAGGACGTAACCGCCAAGTGCTATGGCGGCGATGCCTCGCGCAAGCGCAAGCTGCTCGACAAGCAGAAGGCCGGCAAGAAGCGCATGCGCCAGTTCGGCAAGGTGGAAATCCCCCAGGAAGCCTTCATCGCCGCGCTGAAGATGAGCGACGAGTAAGGGCGCCGGGGCAATCAGTCTGAGCCGAAACTCAGTTGTTTTTCGGGGCTTGGCTTTTTACGGAACTCTCAAATTCAATCTCTCCCCTTGAGGGAGAGATGCCCCGACAGGGGCAGAGAGGGGTGAACCCTATCCGAGAGCGCATGGAGTAGGCGGCTTCTGCCCATACCCCTCTCTGTCGCTTGCGCGACATCTCCTCCTCAAGGGGGAGATTGGGAACGGTGGGGCCTCAGGTGGGGGGAAGCCTCGTGATTCGGCGGTTATCGGTTAAAGATATGCAGTTCGCCGGCCCGCGCTCAGGCTCGACGCCGGTTCGCCCCATCACTCCGCCGGCGGGGTTGCGGTGGCGGCGGCGCCGAGGGGGCGGATGCGCAGTTTGGTGATGCGGTTCTTCTCGCGTTTCATCACGATGAAGCGCTTGCCGTAGAAGGTGAAGGACTGGCGCTCCTCGGGGATGGTCTGGCTCTCGTGGATGACGAGGCCGGCAATCGTGGTCGCCTCCTCGTCGGGCAGGTTCCAGTCGAGCGCGCGGTTGAGGTCGCGGATCGGAACCGTGCCGTCGACCACGATCGAGCCATCGGCCTCCTGCTGCACGCCGGAGATTTCCAGATCGTGCTCGTCGGCGATATCGCCCACGATTTCCTCGAGAATATCCTCCAGCGTGACGATGCCCTGCACCTCGCCATATTCGTCGACCACCACGGCGATATGCACTTTGCGGCGCAGGAAGGCGTTGAGCTGGTCCTTCAGATTGGTGCTGTCGGGCACGAACCACGGCTTCTGCGACACCTTGACGATATCGATGGTTGACGGCGCGGCATGCGGTTCGGCGAGCGCGCGCGAGAGGTCCTTCGAGTGGACCACGCCGATGATGTTGTCGATCGAGCCGCGCCATACCGGAAGGCGGGTATAGGGGCTTTCGAGCACGGTCTTGACCGCCTGTTCCGGCGGGTCGTCTGCATTGACGGCGCGCATGGCGGTGCGGTGGATCATC
>MDSV01080542.1_pt1 | contig 25053 bp, 14 predicted proteins | sample 810851 | NCBI WGS metagenome assembly MDSV01 (sample SAMN05326640, study PRJNA326480) | marine metagenome | isolation source: seawater | place: Atlantic Ocean: North East | collected 2012
CGCCCGCGGCGGCGGGTATCGGCGGCGTCGCGGGCGGGGTCCGGGCCGCGGCTTCCGGTCGGTCGGTCGGAGCGAACTCGTCCGAGGGACCCGGGGGCGCGCTCCGCGCGCCGAGCGCGGGAACGTTCCGGGGGAAGAAGCGCAGGCTGGGCTCGAGCGACGCCGGGTTCGCCGCTGGGGACTGGGCTTCGGCGACGGACTCGGCAGGCGCGGCGGCGGCGGCGGCGGCGGCGGCGGCGCAGATGTCGGCTTCGCCGCCGAGCGGCGATCGCGTCTTCGACTCGGACGCGCTCGACCGGCGCGTCGCTCGGCGCGTCGCCGCGGTGGTGGCCGCGGACGATATCTCCTCCGCCGCCATGCTCCGCGATCCCGACGCCGCGAACGACGTCCCCTCCGCCGCCTTCGCGGGCGTCCCCTCCGCGTCGGCGATTGCGGCGGACCTGCTTCGCGCCGCCGAGGCTTCCTCCGCGCGCGGCGCCGCCGGCGACGCGACCGTGCGCTCGCTGCAGACCGCGTTCCGATCGGTGATCGCGGAGCGCGCGGCGGAGACCGAGGGAAACGCCAAGGTGGCTTCCGCGCTGGCGGGACGCGCGCGGTTCCGCCCTTTACCCGACGGCAGGCTGGTCGCGGCGTACCGCGACGCCGGCGACGCGAACGGGAAGGAAAAGACGGACGTCGTGGCGGATCTGCCGCCTTCGGCGCTGCCTTTGATTCTGCGCGTGGTCGCGGCGGACGCGAAGACGTCCCCGTCCGCGCGCGCGAACCTCGCGCCGGCCGCGATGGCCGTCGCGAGTCCGCGCGTGTTCTGGGCGGTGGTCAGGTACGGCCGTGTGGGCGGGCCCGGCGGAGTCGGCTTCGCCGAGGCGCTGGCGCGACTGGCGCCCGGCGCGGCGGACTGGGCCGAGCTCGCGCGCCGCGCGCGCGCGGCGCCCGAGCGCTACAGCGAGTACGTCAGCCACTAGCTAGAGCGCGAGAGCACCAGAGCGAGCGAAACGCACAGAAAGCGGAGTGATGTACAGTCACACGTGAGACACACTACCAGTTACCTCTTGGTACTACTCGTCGCAACGCGCGAGGGCTTCGTAGTGCCCGGCGCCGCGAAACACCACCGCGACGGATTCGGCGTCGTCGCGCGCGTCGTCGTCGCAGACGTCGTCGTCGCCGCCGCCGTACACGCCTATGCTCCGCAGGCGGCGCGTTTCGCGCGGCTTTTCCTCGTCCACGAACACCTCGATGCGCACGCCGAGCACGCGCGCGAGCGACAGGATCTCGGGCTCGCCCCCCCACGCGCGCGTGCGACGCATGGACGTGCAGTACGCCTCGAAGTCCCCCTCGATGAACCACTCCACCTCCTCGCGTCTGCGCTCGAGGTCATCCACCGCCGCCTCGCGCAGCCGGTCAGCCTCCCGCGTCTCCTCCGCCGGGGTTGGGCGCGCGCCCCCGTCCCGCAGCGCCATCGCGACCGCGACCGAGCGGAACAGACACCGCCCGTCGCCGGCGACGGGGTGGACCTCGAACGCGCCGCCCGGGTCCGCGGACCCGCCGTCGCGCGCCGTCGCGGCTTTCGGCGAGCACGCGCGACGCGCGCGAGGCGGCGGGCGCGGCGGGCATTGCCTGCTCGCGGTCGCGAACGGCGCCGCCGAGGCCAAGCCGTGCCGGCCTCGCGCGGAGGCGAGGCTCAACACGCACACCACGCGCGCGAGCACGCGGGGGGCGGACGCCGCGAGCGCCATCGCGCACGCGCAGTGTCGACAAGAACGCTTTTCGCGAGGCCCCGACGCTCGAGCATCGGTCCGCGCGATTTCGCACATCTCCACCGCGCGATATTTGATGACTGGAAACCCTAGCTGATCCGTTGGTCGGCTGATTGGTTGAGTTACAACTCTTTGGAAGCTTCTGTCATTGTCTGTCCTGACTGGAGCTCTGGAGGCGTGCGCTTGAAAAACCACGAGGGTGCTGGATTCTGGCGCTCGCCGCGGTCTCTTTCCCGCACTCTGCGACGCGCGGCGGCTCACCCCGTCTCGATACCGGTCGTTCCGTCCGGTCGCACATCGGTCGCGCTTCACGCGACGCATCGCGCGGCGCGCTCGGTCCCGTTCGGACCCCGATTCTGACAGGGAAGAAACCATGGCTTCTTACGTCGGAGACCTCGGCGGGAACACCCTTCCACCTGATGTGCTGGGCGGCAACCCTGTCGACGCGCTGGTTGGCCAGCGGATCACCACCGGCGCGGAGAACGTCACGGTTCTGGTCATCGCGCAGCCCTCGGCGGCGATCGAGGAGATCACCAGCTTAGCCGAGCGCGCCACGGATCACCTCACGCGTCTCAAACCGGACGACGCCGTGATGGTGCTGGAGCAACACGGGATGCCTCCCACGTTCGTGCCCCCCGAGTACCCGCTGTCGTGGGTCACCAGCGTATCCCACCGCGCGGGAGGGACGCTCTCCACGCTCACCAAAGCCAAGGCCCCGTTCAACCTGTCCGGCGGCAGAGCCGTCGGAACCTCGGGGTACGCGCCGTCCGACCCCTCGCCCCAATTCCGCGATCCCGATCGATCACGCACGGCGAGAGCCAACGTGTTGATTTTTTCGCGAAGCGGGATATTCTCGCGAAAAGCACGAATTTCGCGATTCCTGAGACTGCGCCGCGATACGCAGATACGACACCCGTCGTTTTTTTCCGAGACGCGGTTTTTTTTTATCGCGACGCTCGCTGACGCTCGCTCTCCCTTTCGCGTCTCCGTGCCCTGTCTCCTCGCCGCGCAGACGCGGTCGCCCCGCGGCTCGCGACACCGTCCCGCTCTCCACCTTGGTGGGCGCCGACGCGAAGGGCAAGCGCGGCGGCGACTCGCTTACCGCGGCGGCGCCCAAGCGCCGCAAGCAGCGGCTGAAGGATTTCGAGTTCGGCGCGGCGGAGCTCGCCGAGCTCGCCGTCGCGCTGCGCGCGTACGTCAACGCGAAGCGCGACACGTCGTCCCCCGTGACGTCGTGGTCCAACTTGGTGGCGCGGAAGTGGCCGCGCGAGTACGCGCTGTCCAAACAGGCCACCGGCGTGAAGTGCACGGCGCAGAAGGTGATGCAGGCGATCGATGAAAACCTGCTGGACCGGTACCAGGAGACGTGGGAGTGGAAGGGCGGGTGGCCCGCGGAGGCGAGGGCGTACCCGCCGTGCAAGATCTCCATCCAGCACGGCGCCTGAAAACGACGATAAAACGACGAACGAATATCGCCGTGAGGAAAGGAGACGGGAGCGCGCGCCGAAACTCGCGAGCCCGCGCGGGCGAGGGCGGCGTTTCGGCGACGCGGACATACGCAACCGCGCGTCGAGTCGCGTCGATTCGATCAATCGAGTGCGGTGGTGCAATCATCGACTTACGACGTACACTACGTATGCATACCACCGACGATCGTATAAACCACGCTCGTCATTACGTTGTCGTCTCCCTTCACGAAAAGCGTCTTCCTTCTTGGAGCGCGTCGAGTTGGAAAAAAAAACTCGACGCGCCGCGAAAAGAAAAAGGTCACCGAGCGACTCGGCTCTTGCCGGGCGACGCGACGGCGTCGGGGTTCGCGCCGTCGGATTTGGACTTGGCGCTGCGCGGCGTCGTGAGCGGCGTGTTCGCGACGGACGACCGGGGCGTGGTCGTCGCGCTGCTCCCGCCGACGCTCATCGCCGCGCCGCCGGAAACGCGCGCGCTCTCGGGCCGCGCGGATCCCGGCTGAGATGGTTCGCGCGCGTCGCGCTTTCGGTCTCGCTCCGACGTCGTCGGAGGCGCGCCGCGCCCGCCCCCCGTCCCGGCGCTCGAGACGCTGGCGCTCCCCTGGCTCCTGCGCCGGGAGACGCTGGCGTACATGTCCCGCTCCCAGGGCGCGTGCCCCGAGGGCGCGTAGAGCCCCGCGCCCGGCGCGCGGGGCCCTTTCCGGCGGAGGTGCGCGCCGACGTGCGCGTGCCCCCAGCCGCCCTCGTCCTCGCTGGCGTCCGACTCGGACACCACCGACGGGGTCTGCGAGCCGCTCTGCTCGAGCCTCCTCTGCAGGATCTGGTTGCGCTGGTACAGCTCCAGCATCTGCGTCTGCAGCCGGTTCACGATGTTCTCCTCCTCCTGCTCCAGCGTGTTCTCCAGCGCCACCTTCTCGCGGTGCAGCCGGATCTTGTCGCTCAGCAGCGACTCCACCTGCCTGCGCAGCTCCTCGCGCTCGTGCCGCAGCGAGTCCTTCTCCAAACGCAACCCGGACGTCTGCTTCGTGAGCTTGTTCACGATCGCCTCCTGCTCCGCCTCCAGCGCGCGCTCGAGGTCCACCTTCTCCTTCACCAGCCGCGCGCGTTCGGCCTCGAGCTCTTCCTGCCTGCGTGGGAGCTCTTCCTCGGAGCGGCTCGGAGCGGCGGCGGGCGACGCCGACGCGTCTGCTTTTCCGTCTCGACTGTCGTCGTGCTGCATCGTCACCAACGCCATCTGCACCTCCAGCTCGTGCTTCTCCCGCAGCACCCGGTCGAGTCGTTTCTGCAGCGCGTTGGTCAGAAATTCCTCCTCCTGCTCCACGCGCATCAGCATCTCGCGCTTCTCGCTGTTCACCTGATCCAGCTTCTTCATCAGCGAGTTCGTCAGGAACTCCTCCTCGCGCTCCACCGCGCTCTGCGCCTCGAGCGAACGCTGCTTCAGCGCGCGAATCTCCTCCGCGTACGAGCCCGCGCGCGCGCGCTCGCGCGCAGCCTCCAGGCGCGCCGCCTCGAGATCGCGGCGCAGCGCCTCGGCGTCGGGAACGGAGGAGGACGCCATGGCGACCTCGCCTCCGCGCGCGAGCGAAGCGGGAGGGGGCGCGGTGAATTGTGCGCGTCTGACGCGGATGCCGACCTTTCGCTACGGCCGGGAATCTTTCTAAAAGTGATTCCTGTCGGGTTGTGATGATATCACGACTTCGCGCGCGACAAAAACGCGCGGGGTCGCTTTCCGTCTCGCGCGCCGGACCCTTCTCCGAAGCCTCGAAAAGCCTTTCGATCGGAAAAGCTTTCGATCGGCGCATCACGCGGCGAGCATCGACGCCTCACACGCGACTACCTCGCGTGTAGGACGCTGACGTTCGCGCGCATCTCCGCGAACCGCCGCGGCCAGCTCGTGTCGGCGCACGACGCGCAGAACTCCGTCTGCCACGCCGAGAGGTTCGTCGGCGTCGCGACGTCATCGTCGTCGCCGCAGCAGCTCCGAACGCACGCCCCGCTCGTCTCGGCGCCGAGCATGAACCCCGGGTTCTTCGCGCACTCCCCGCGTCGCGCCCACTCCTCGCACGCCGCGACCGTGTCCGCGCACCTCGGCTCGCGCCACACGCCCGTCGTAAACTCGCGCTCGTGGATCCACTTGGTGGCGGTCCACTTGGTCCCGCCAGACGTCGGGCACGACGCGTGCGTCGAGGCCGGGTCCGCGCGCTCGAACGCGCCGCTCTCCTCGTTTTGCGAGAAAGAAAAGAAAAGCACCGCGTCGCCCTGCCGCGGCCGCACAGCCATGCCCCGCCCGTCGCGCCACGCACACGCGGAGAGCTCGCCGTTCGCGAAGGCTCGCTCCGCGCGCGCCTTGACGGACGCGCGCGGCGTCGCCGTCGGGAAACTCGTCTCGCCCCCCGCCGAGGGTTCGCGCAGAAACATCAAGACGGTGGCGACCCTCTTACCTCCGTTCGGGGAGCTCAGCCCGTCGCTGTGGTCCTTGTACTCCTGCCCGTCTCTGTACCGCAACAGCTGCAGCTGTTCCTGGTTCTCGTACGGCAAGCCCGAAAACGCCGCGACGCGACGTTCGACGCCGTCGAAAACATCGTCGTACGCCTTCGGGATGAACGTCCCGAAGCTCGTGCGGACGTCGTTGGTGAGCCCGTCGCTCGCGGTGGTCTTCTCCGCGCCGCCCACCACGGTGGAGCGCGTGAGGTGCGGCTCGCCCACCACCACGAGGTGGTCGCACTCTCGAGGCGTGAGAAACCCGCGGAACAAGTACGCGCGCGGCGAATCGCTCAGGCGCTCGACGCGCGGATCCGTCTCCAGATCGAACGAGCTCGGATCGACGTCGACGGCGTTCGGTGTCGACGTCGACTCGAACGCGCGGGTCGTGAGTTCGTCCACGTCGCGCATCAGGACGTCACTCGACGACGCGTCGTTCGTGCCGCCGTCCTTCGGCCCGTGTTTCCGCCCAAGCGCGCCTCCGCTCGCCTCGCGAGGCACTTCGCCGAGCCAGCCGATGAGCCTCTGCTCGTCTGGCTCCTTGCGGATGACGCGCGCGTCTCCCAGCGCCAGGAGCGCAAGCGCGAGGCACAGCGAGACGAGCCGCTGGCGGGCCATGCCGACCCGGAACGCTTTCCCCGCGCGTACCGCCGCGCGCCTCACGCCTGGAGGGCCACCCACCTCAAGAGTCGGCAGGCACTCTTTTTTTCCGCCGTCTCCCGCGGCTCCGTGAAATGGAACCAAAAAAAAACGTCTCATGGCACGATTCAGTGCGATCGCGAAATCTCCATCGCCTTGCTGGCGATGGTTTCCTCTTTCTATCTGACTGATTGACCGTATGCATTTCCGGTTTTTTCCGTCAGTTTCACGTCAGCCAATCAGCGGACGTGTTTCGTTAGAGATCTTCCCAACCCAACTCCGAGATAGAAAGAGAGGAGGCATCGAAGCGTAGACGCTCCACTCACGCTCGCACGTAGGCGAACTCAGTGAGAGAGAACGATGCACGCGGCTGCGATGTCGTCCGCGGTGTCGCCCCCCGCGGCGTCCTATGCCGGTGCGTCTCCCGCCCGCCGCGCGCGTCGTCGCGGCGCGCCCATCGTTCTCGCGAACGCCTCCGAAATCTCGACGGTGTCGGATCACGTCGGTCCCTCCCTCGTTCGAGCGCGCGGACGCGCTCGCTCGTCGGGCGCGCGCGCGCGCGTCTTCCCCGTGTCACGCCCCAGCGACTCTCGCGTCCTCGCGCTCGTCCGTTTTTCGCGACGTCCCGCCACGCGCCTCCCTCCGTTTATCCGCGCCCTCTGACGCGTTCTCGCGCGCGCGTCGAACCGAACCATCCGCAGCCCGCCGCTCGCCGGTCTCCGGCCGCGGCGCCCACGCGTTCGCGCCGCGCGCTGCTACGCTCGCGCGCGCACGATCGCGTCGCGTCGTCGCGGTGCGCGCCTCCGTCGCCGACCCCGACGTCATCGCGGCGCGCGCCGCGGAGGCTGCGGCGATGGAGCGCGACGGCAACCGCGAGGTGGAGAGCTCGGGCGTGCGCCAGACGTTCCCGCTGGCGGCGGTGGTGGGCCAGGAGAACATCAAGTCCGCGCTGTTGCTGGGCGCCATCGACCCCGCGCTCGGCGGCATCGCCATCTCCGGCCGCCGCGGCACCGCGAAGTCCATCATGGCACGCGGGCTGCACGCGTTGCTCCCCCCGATCGAAGTCGTGGACGGCTCCATCTGCAACTCCGACCCCGAGGAGCCCGGCACCTGGGAGGACGGCTTGCTGGAGAAGGTGACGCGCGACGAGGCGGGCGACGTGATGACGCGCATCCGCGAGGCGCCCTTCGTGCAGGTGCCGCTGGGCGTCACCGAGGATCGCCTGGTGGGCACCGTGGACATCGAAGCTTCGATGAAGGAAGGAAAGACGGTGTTCCAGCCCGGTTTGCTCGCCGAGGCGCACCGCGGCATCCTGTACGTGGACGAGATCAACCTGCTTGACGAGTCCGTGTCCAACCTGCTGCTGACCGTGCTTGCCGAGGGCGAGAACGTGGTGGAGCGCGAGGGCATCACCCTGAGGCACCCCTGCAAGCCGCTCCTCATCGCGACGTTCAACCCCGAGGAGGGCGCCCTGCGCGAGCACCTGCTCGACCGCATCGCCGTGACGCTCTCCGCGGACCAGGTGCTTTCTTTCGACGACCGCGTCAACGCGGTGGACCAGGCGATGAACTTCCAGAACTCCGCGGAGAAGGCGGCGGCGGACGCCGAGGAGGCGACTGAGGGCGCGCGCACGCAGATCCTGCTCGCGCGCGAGTGGCTCAAGGAGTGCGAGATCACGGAGGAGCAGATTGACTACCTCGTCGCGGAGTGCATGCGCGGCGTCGTGCAGGGTCACCGCGCCGAGCTCTTCGCCGTCAAGGCGGCCAAGTCGCTCGCCGCGCTGGACGGCAGAGCCAAGGTGAACGCCGACGACCTGAAAGAGGCGGTGAAGCTGGTGATCATCCCGCGCGCCAAGGCGGACATGGACGTCCCCCCACCCGAGGACGACCAGGAGGAGCAGCCGCCCCCCCCTCCTCCCCCTCCGGAGGACAACATGGAGGATGACCAGGAGGATGACCAGGATGAGAACGAGGAGGAGCAGGAGGAGGAGGAGGACGACGAGGTTCCTGACTTGCCTGAGGAGTTCATGTTCGACGCCGAGGGCGGGCTGCAGGACAAGGACGTGATGCAGTTCGCGCAGAGCGTGAACCGCCGCGGCGGGCGCTCGGGCAGGTCGAAGAACATCATCTTCAGCAACGACCGCGGACGGTACATCAAGCCGGTGATGCCCAAGGGGAACGTGATGCGCCTCGCCGTCGACGCGACGCTGCGCACCGCCGCGCCTTACCAGAAGGCGCGCCGCGACCGCGCCATCGCCGCCGGCGAAGAGCCCAAGAAGGTGTACGTCGAGAAGGGGGACATGCGCGCCAAGAAGCTGGCGCGCAAGTCCGGCGCGCTCATCATCTTCCTCGTGGACGCCTCGGGGTCGATGGCGCTCAACCGCATGAACGCCGCCAAGGGCGCGGCGTTGAGTCTCCTGGAGAACGCGTACCAGAGCCGCGACATGGTTTCGATCATTCCCTTCCGCGGCGACGAGGCGGAGGTGCTGCTGCCGCCCAGCCGCTCCATCGCCATGGCGCGCAACCGCCTGGACACCATGCCGTGCGGCGGCGGCTCGCCGCTGGCGCACGGGCTGAGCATCGCCGCGCGCGTCGGAATCAACCAGCTGTCTTCCGGAGACGTCGGCCGCGTGATGGTGGTGTGCCTCACGGACGGCCGCGCGAACATCTCCATCAACAAGTCCACCGGCGACCCGGAGTACATCGGCCCGGACGCGATCAAGCCCTCCAATGAGGAGCTGACGGAGGAGGTGAACGACATGGCGGCGCGCATCTACGCCGCGGGCATGTCGCTGCTGGTGATTGACACCGAGAACAAGTTCGTGTCGTCGGGCATGGCGGAGAAACTCGCTCAGAAGGCGTGCGGCAAGTACTACTACCTGCCCAACGGCACGGACCAGGAGATCGCCGCCGCCACCGCGCAGGCCATGTCCGAGGCGAAGACGGACTGATGCGTCGTCTGCGCGCACGAGAAGAGAGAGAGGGAGAGGGATTGAGAGAGAAGGCGACGACGAGACGACGACGCAGGACGCGTGACGCCTTTCCGTCGCGCGGCGTCGGTACGACATGAGAGTAAAATTACACCGCGATTGCGCGCGCGCGACGCGAGTCCTATCATACGTTAAGCCCTATAGATACCGATAACATCCTCCAGCTCGCCGGCAAGACGGCGCTCGCGCACTGCAGCGCCCGTCGCGCCGTGTTTACCCGAAGAAATCAGAGATGGCCGAGATGGCGTCGCCCGCGAAGCTGCCCACCTCGCCGACGGCGTCGCCCGCGAATCCGCTGATGGCGCCGCCGGCGCCAGAGATGGCACCACCCGCAGAGCTCATCGCACCGGGCGCCCAGTCCGCGACGGCACCGCCGGCGCCAGAGATGGCACCACCCGCAGAGCTCATCGCACCGGGGGCCCAGTCCGCGACGGCGCCAGCGCCGGAAGAGATGGCACCACCCGCAGAGCTCATCGCACCGGGCGCCCAGTCCGCGACGGCGCCGGCACCGGAGGCCATCGCCCCACCCGCAGATCCCGCGGCGCTTGCGATCCCCCCGCCGCCATCGGTCAGGACGCTCCCGACGACCGCGCCGCCGACGACGGCGGCGGCGATCCCTCCGGCGCCGACGCCCCCGGCTTTGCCGCCGTTTTTACCTCCTCCGCCCCTCGCCCCGCCGCCGCCGCGGTGCTGGGGCGCGCCGAACTGCGCGCCCGACGGCGCTCCGTATTTCGCGCCCGCGGCGCCTCCACCGGGCGCGCCGTACTGCGGCGCTGCCGCGCCGTACTGCGGCTGCCCGTAGAACTGCGTGGGCGCGGCGGGCTGCTGCACGACCCCGCGCTGCGCGAGTTGGTGCATGAGGTACTCGAAATACGGCACGAACTCGTCGAAGGTGACCTTCCGGTCGCGCACGCTCGAGTCCGCGCGCGCCATCTGCTCCTCCATCATCGCCTGCACGTTCTGCGGCGGGACGCCGTTGAAGAATCCGAGGCGCACGAGCACCATGTACAGTTCCTGCGCGTCCAAGACGCCGTCGCCGTTGGCGTCCCCCGCGCGGAACGCCGCTTCCGCCTGGGCGTAATAATTCGAGTACGCGCCGGGCTGTGGCATGGCGCGGCCCGCCTGCACCGCGCGCGCGGGCGTGGCGTACCTCGGGGGCTCGGGGGTGGATGCGAAACAACCCATCGGCGTGTGATGGTGGTGTGGACCGTTTCGAAGAAGGTCTCCTGCGCGCGCGCTGGGATGTGAAGCCGCGGATTACCGCGATTACGTCATAAAAGTTCCGAATCCGCCACCTGTTGGAGTTTCGACACTCTCGTGATGACCTGGTTGGACTTGTGGAAGAGAATGCGGCCAGTCGTCATGGCGCCTCCCGCCGCGAGGAAGCCTCCGGGGAAGGGAAAGACCCCTAAGCCGGACCTGCGCAAGCGCAAGACCGGCAAGAAGAAGAAGGACGAGGATGACAAACCCGATGCCGAGCCGAAAGAAACCGCGGAGGTGCGTCTGGTGGAGACGCGCGTGGCGCCGGCGGATTGACTTTTCTCGGCACCTGCTTCGACACCCGCCCTGACACGCAAACTCCACGCCCATCCGTGTCATCCGTCACAGGAGCGCTCCGCCCGTAAGAAGGCCGCGAAGGAGGCGAGGAAGGCCAAGGGCGAGAGCTTGCTGAGCGAGGGCGGCACGCGCTCGTGTAAGATCTGCCAGAAGGTGCGTCGAGGTCGACACGGAACCCGCCGCCGCCGCCGAAAAAGTGTTCTTCTCGTCGCGCGTTTTTCTCTTCCGAAAGATCTCTCTTCAGGAGAGCCCGCCGCTCACCGACCCGCGACCCGACGCGACGCAGACCCTGCCTCTGTCTTCCTTCGACCCCGCGCAGCTGCGCAAGGGCCGGTCCGCGTGCGCGGCCTGCTGCTCGTCGCGCGCGGCGCGCGGCGCGGACCACGACGCGACGTCGCTGCGCAAGTCGGCGAAGGAGGTGCGCGCCGAGCGCAAGGAGAAGCGCAAACGCGAGGAGGAGGAGGCGAGGACGCGCGGGAAGAAACCGAAAAAAGAAACCGGTGTGGCGACGACTTCTGAGCGGCGAAGAGAGGACGCAGAGGATGCGGTCGCGCTCGAAACAATCAAACCAACCACCACCGCGATTCGAAGCGCTTCGTCGATCGACGTGCGATCGAACGCGATCGATTTCGGCGCCGTCGAGCGGTTCGACCCGGACGACGTCGGCGAAGACGGATCCGATTCGGACGCGGCGCCCGCCGATCCGACGACGTCGGCGCGGTTGGATCGAGACGGCGACGACGACGACGCGAAAAAAGCCGCCGAGGCGCAGCTTCGTAAGCGCCAGATCTACCTCGGCGGGGTCCCGTTTCACAAGACCGAGGATGAGATCCGCGCGGCGTTCGAGGAAGAGAACCTGCCCGTCGAGACGGTGGATCGCATGACGTTCCCGGACAGCGGCCGGTTCCGCGGCATCGCCATCCTGACCTTCGCGACGCGCGAGGCGGCGAAGGGCGCGCTGGCGTGGAACGGCGAGGAGTGGGACGGCACGTTCCTCACCGTCAAGAAGTACGCGCCCAAGGCGCGGCGGGAAGACGCCGCGAGCGGGGACGGCGGCGGCGGCGGCGGCGGCGACCCGACGCCAAGTCTCCGGGACCCCGTGCGCAAAACCGAGGGCCAGCGGCTGGCGTTCGCGTGTAACCTGAGCTGGGACACGACCGAGGAGACGCTGCGCGCGGCGCTGGTGGGGTGCGAGGTGACGGACGTGCGCATGGGCGTGGACAAGGAGACGGGGCACTTCCGGGGCTTCGCGCACGTCGAGTTCGCGCGGGACGAGGACCTCGAGCGCGCGGTGGCGCTCGACGGCGCGAGCGTGCTGGGCCGGCCGATGAAGATCGCCTACGCCACGGCGAGGAAGGCGGCGAGGGAGCGCGACGAGGGAGCGACGGGGGGTGGGGGGGGCAGAGGCGGCCGCGGCGGCCGCGGCGGCCGCGGCGGTCGCGGCGGTCGCGGCGGCCGAGTCGCGAAGAGAGCGTGACGGCGCGCGCGACGGGACGCGTTCGTCATCGAAGACGCGCGGACGAAGAATCGTCGAAGACGCGGACGACGCGGCGCGTAAAAAAGAGTCATCATACATAGCAGTTGAACGTTTCCAAATTTTATTCCTCCGCGGCGACGCGGAGCATCTCCGCCACGCTCGTGAGCTTCTCGCGCGGCTTCCCCGCCTCCGCGCCCCTTCGTCTCTCCTCCGCGTCGATCCGCCCCCACCCGCGTTTCGAGACGAAGCGCACGTTCCTCGCTTCCAGCACGGGCGCGACGCCTCGGTCTTTGAACCGGTAATCCGGTTTCCGCAGCGTTCCGCGCGCGTCGTCGGCAACGAGCGCGCCGACGGTTTCCTCGGCGTCCGCGAGGTTATCGCCGATGATTCCCCGCGGACCGCGCTTGAGCCACCCGACGACGTACATCCCGGGGACGCGCCAACTATCGCCACCCATCTCCGCGGGGACCGTCTGCGTCACGCGCCCGTGCTGGTTCGGAACGACGCCCAGGCGGTCGTCGAAAGGCACGCCCCCCGCGAACCGGTCCGTCTCCTTCGGCGGCGTCGACCGGTACCCGACGGAGCGAAGCGCGAGCGCGACGCCCTCGATCGTCTCGGTCGCGCCCGTGCCCACCGCTCGGCGCGACCCGGGGGGTCCCCGCAGCTCGTTCACCTCCAACACGACGGACCCGAGGCGCGTCGGGTCGTCGTCGCGCGCCGCGAACGACGCGGGCGACCGCAGGAACCGCACGGAGAGCTCTTTCTTCTTTTTCTGAAACCCCGCTCCGGAAGATCCGGAAGGTCCGGAACTGCCGCGCGCCTCGCGTCCCGACGCGTCCCCCTGGGCTTTCCTCTTTTCGATCGCCTCGCGAGCGCGGCGGCGGGGTCGGCTCGCCTCCAAGTCCGCCTCGTCCGCCTCGGCCACCGCGTCGTCGTACACGCGCACGTCGACGTCGGGAAGGGCCAGCAGCTCGCGCAGCTCTTTCGGCGAGAACGCCGCCTGCGCGACGCCGCGCCGGCCGACGAGCGCGACTTTGTCCACGACGGAGCGTTCGAGCGCGCGCAGCGCGGGGGCGCAGATGTCCGTCTCGCGTAAATCCTTCGGGTCCCGAAGCAGGATCCGCGCGCAATCCAGCGCGACGTTCCCTAAACCGAAAATCACCGCCGCGCGAGAGCGCCGCGCGCGCGAAGCTTCGGCTTCGTACGAGTCGGTCGTCTTTCCCGAAGCGTCGACGTCGTCGTCCGACCCGACATCCTCCGCGTCGTCTCCCATCGCGTCGTCGTTCCCGGTCAAACATCGCGTGATCTCGTCGTGCAACGAAAGCGCGCCCCCCTTTTTCTTTTCGTCTTCGTCGTCGTCGTCGCCGTGCGCCTCCGGGTCGCCGTTGTACCAGTTCACGAACCGCCGCGCCGAGAGCGCTCCGCGCAGCGTCTCTTCGCCCGGGACGCCCAGGGTTCGATCCCCCGAAGCGCCGTACGCCAGCAGCACGGCGTGGTACCGCGGCGCGAGGTCGTCCACGGACACGTCGCGTCCCAGCGCCGCGTTCCCGAAGAACCCGACCCGGGGATCGCGCAGCACGCTCTCGAACCGGTTGGTGACCGATTTCGTCGACGCGTGGTCGGGGGCCACCCCCGAGCGGACCAAACCGAAAGGCACGGGGCTCTTGTCCAGGATGTCGACGCGCGCGGCGGCGCCGTAGTGCGTCAGCAGCCGGTCCGCCGCGTACATGCCCGCGGGGCCGCTGCCGACCACGCAGAACAGCCGAGAATCCCGCGCGGGGAGATCCTTCACGGCGCTCGAGAGCCACCGAAGCGGCGCGTCTCGACGCGTCGCGAAGGGCGCGCTGCCGCGCGGTCGCGCCGCGGCGGACAGGCGCGCCAACGCGCGTCTCGAGGTCACTGAGGCCATGCTCGCCGTCCCGCCCGAAACGCGTCGCGACGAGGGAGCGGAACCGAGTAGCCAGACGCGCGGCTCTGGGTGGGTGCAAGAGAGCGGACGTCCTTGTTAACAAACGAAGTCGGCGCCGGTGCCGTGCGTACGGTGATCTCAAACCGTTTTCTACTTTCCCAAGTAGCTACGTGCTCACGAATTACCGCTTTTTGAAGACTGCTTCGTGTGTTGGTCGGGGCCTCCCGAAGCCATGACAGATTTCCTGTGTGTGTCAGCAAAAACGCGGTCCACGCGTAGCGTTCTCGGAAAGCGGGCGCCGAGCGAGGCCCGGGGCAGTCGAGACGCGCGTCTGGACTGACTCGCCCCCCCCTCGAGGCGCTCTGCGCCGCGCGCCGGTGGCGCAGGATACGCCAGGGAGATCTCGGGAGAGCCCATCGGCCTTCAGACGCCGCGATGGCGACCGCGGCGGAGGAGACGGACGCCACGGCCGTCGACGGAGCGCACGCCGAAGATGTGGCGCACGCGTCGGGTACCCACGACGTGGGGTACTACGCGCTTTACTTCCTGTTCCTCAGCCTGGTGCTCGGCGCGCTGGCGCGCGGCGCCACGAGGCACTCGCGCCTGCCGTACACCGTCGCTTTGCTGTTCGTCGGCCTCGCGCTCGGGTTCCTGCACTCGTACGTGGACCTTGGCGCGCTCGGGGACTCGCTGGACATCTGGGTGGACATCGGCCCGCACACCATGCTGGCGGTGTTCCTTCCCGCGCTGGTCTTCGAGAGCGCGTTCTCGCTGGAGTGGCACACCTTCCGGCGCTGCGCCACGCAGGTGCTGTGGCTGGCGGGGCCCGGCGTGCTGATGGGCACCGCGCTCATCGGCGCGCTGCTCAAGGCGACGCTGCCGTATAACTGGGGCTGGGGCTCCAGCTTGATGTTGGGGAGCATCTTGTCCGCCACGGACCCCGTGGCGGTGGTGGCGCTGCTCAAGGAGGTTGGCGCCAGCAAACGTCTCGGTCACATCATCGAGGGCGAGTCGCTGGTGAACGACGGCACCGCGATCGTGGTCTTCTCGTTGTTAAACGAGATTGCGAAGGGAGCGTCGAAAACCGCCGGCGAGGTGGCGCTGTTTTTCCTCTGGGTGCCCTTCGGGAGCGCGGCGACCGGGATCGGGGTGGCGATTGGGTGCCACGCGTGGTTGGGTCTGGGCGCGGTCGCGGGCGACCACATCGTGCAGATTTCCGTGACCCTGTTCGCGTGCTACCTGTGCTTCCTCGTCGCGGAGTTCCAGAGCGCCGCGTCGGGCGTGCTGGCGGTGGTGGTGCTGGGCGTCTCCATCGGCGCGTTCGGCCGCGGGTTCTTCACCGGCGAGACGGAACACTCCCTGCACCACTTCTGGGAGATGCTGACGTTCGTCGCGAACACGGTGTTGTTCATCTTGACGGGCGTGATCATCGCCAAGACCACCAACGAAAGCACGCTGGCCGGTACGCTGAGAGGCGAAGACTTGGGGTGGTCGCTGCTCGTGTACTTCGAAGTGCTCTTCGCGCGAGCGGCGGTAATCGGGATCCTGTTCCCCATCCTCACGCGGCGCGGGTACGGGCTCACCTTCGCCGACGCGGCGGTGTGCTGGTGGGGCGGTCTGCGCGGCGCCGTCGGCCTGGCGCTGGCGCTCGCCGTGAACGAGGGCGACGCCCTCTACGCGGACGAGAAAGTAGGGCCCATGGCGCTGCTGTGCACGGGCGTGGTGGTGGTGCTGACGCTGGCGGTGAACGGCACCACCACCGGTTTCCTGCTGCAGAGGCTGGGCCTGACGCGGCCGGAGGTGAGCGTGCAGGTGGCGGTGCGCAAGGCGCGGCGGCACATCCGGCGCCAGTGCATGTCCGTGTACCACGAGCACCTCACCACGCACGACGACGTCATGGGCACGGCGGACTTCCGCGCCGTCTCCGAGCTCGTGCCTTTCCTGGACGAAGAGGAGGACGCCAAGGAGGAAGAGGCGGAGACCAAAGAGACCGCCAAAGAGACCCAACGCGCCGCTCAAGGAAGCGCCGGCGGCGATTTTTTTAATTGCCGCGACTGCTTCAAGGTCTGCTTCATGGTTCCCGCGGACGCCGCGGCAAGACGTGCGAATCGAGATTCGCACGGCTCAGGCTCAGGGTCCCCTTCCATGTCTAAAGACCCCTCAGACTTCAACCTGGCCGGTCTCCAGAAATCCTTCGAAACAGGACCCAACGGCGCGGGCGGGCTGACCCTGTCGCGCCACCGGCGTCGCGGCTCGGACGCGGAGACTTTTGAGAATCTCGCGGGCGGCGCGATGACCCCGGCGTCGTCCATCGCGAACCTCGCTCTGTTCGCGGAGGCGGCGGAACTCGCGGAGAAGAGAAAGGGCGACGTGTCAGACCCCGAACCCAGCTTGGCGCCCGTTTTGGAACTCCCGTCGGTTCCCGCCAAAAATGCGCTCGGCGAGATCAACGCGCCGCCTCCGGATTTGGCCGCCGCCGTGACGCTGGCGGTGCGCCGCGATTTCGAGGACGCCGTCGCGACGTGGCAGCGGGACGTGCGCGGCCGCTTCCTGGCGCACCTGAAGGTTCTGTACTGGGAGGCCCTGGAGGAGGGCCGCGCCACGAAGGAGGTGGTGGAGACGCTCGTCGAGTGCGCGGACATCGCGCTGGACGAGCTGGACGCGCCTCTGTGCGACTGGGACGCGCTGCGCTCGCGCGTGCTCGGCAAGGCGCAGAAGGGCAGCTCGCTGTGGAAGCGCGCGTACAGAGGGCTCCCCGGCCCGCTGAGAGACGCAGTGAAGTGGACCAGGCGGTGGGTGCTGCACTCGGGCGCCGTGGGCGCGGGCGGGTCCAGGCGGCGCGCGCTCGTCGCCGCCGCGCTGTTCCACGACGCGCGCCGCGAAGCCGCGCACGCCATCTTCGGGCGCCTCGACGAGACGTTCGGCGAAAGCCTCGCCGGCGAGAGCGAGCGACGCGCCGCGGGGGACGAGGACGCGCGGAAAGCCGCCGGGCGCCGAGACGTCGGCGACGAGCGCGTCCTCGAAAACAAACAGACGCGCGTTTCTTCGTTCGGCGCCGCCGATCCCGTCTCGGCGGAATCCGTCGACGTCGGAGACGCTTCGCGATCCGTAGACGGCGACGAGACCTCGGGACCCGCCCGCACCCGAGACCCGGCGGAGGTGGCCGCGCGCCGCGTGCGCGCCGAGGCGGAGAAGGCGGCGGACGCAGCGAAAGCCTACCTGCGCGCGGCGCGCACGAACGAGCCTGAGCTGGCGGCGGCCGTGAAGTCGGAGGAGACGGCGCGCCGGCTTCTGGCGACCGCGGAGCGGAGCGCGCGCGGGTACGTGCAATCCGGCTTGTTGACGGAGGCTGAAGCCGCCGAGTTGCTCGCTCTGGTGTCCCGCGCGCAGAGGCGCCTGCGGCTGGACCCTCCAGAACCGGTCGCGCGGGACCCGCGCGACTTGATGCGCATGTCGCCCCTGCTGGATCCGACGCACGCCGCGCGCGTGCGCGACGTCGCGCTCGTCGCGCGCCTCACCCGGGACGCGCCGAGCATGCTCGTGCGGCGGTACCCGGGTGACTTGGTGGACCCCACCGCGCTCGGCGCGCCGCCCGGGGGGCTGCTCCTCCTGGCGCGCGGCGTGGTGGACGTCGAGTGGTCGCGGCCCATCGGCGAGGGCGGCGGCGGCGGAGGCGCCGCGCCGCTGCGCGTCGGCGCGTCCTCCACGTCGTACGGCTGGGCGCTGGGTGCGGCGGACCTTTTGGTGCCCGGAGCCGCGCGATTCAAGGCGCGCGCGGTGTCCACGGTGACGGCGTTCGTCTTGCCCCCGGACCTCGTGCGCGCGATGCTCAACGAGAGCGCGGGGGATGCGACCAACGGGGGGGGCTCGCTCGGGGCGGAGCGCGCCGCCGCGGGGCGCCGCTCGCTCGACTTCTGGAGAAAGGAAACGCGCGCCGAGGAAGAAGAAGCGGCGCGAGATCCGACTGCCACACCGAAACGATTGAACGGCACCGCGGAGGCGCTGTGGCGCGCGGCGTTCGGGCTTCTGGCGGCGACGGTGCTCCGCGACGATTTGGCGGCGGCGAACGTGCCGGCGCGCGCGACGCGCCAGGCGGCGACGCGAGGCGCGATTTCCCGCGAAGACGTCGGGACGCGTCTCGGGCCGTACCCGGGGCGAGGCGACGGCGACGAGACGACTGGTAAACAGACCCGCGAAAAGCGAGAGCTGGTCGTGCTCCTCGCGGGCGAGGTGTACGACGAGACCGAGGGCGCGCTGGTGGGCCCGTGCGTCCTGGCGCCGGACCCGGCGACGGCGTCGCGCCTGTTCGGCGCCGACCCCGCGCGCGCCGCCGCCTTCGGGAAGCTGGCGGCGCGCATGGGCATGTCCTCGCACGGCGCCGCCGCGCACACGCCGGACGGCAAAGCCAAAGCTAAAGCGTATTATTCTGGCCGCGACTCTCGGGGGGCAAACACGGACGGGAGCGCGGTGATGCGCGGCGCGTCGGTGTTCGCGGACGCGGCGGGACCCACCGGAGGGACCCGAGACCAGCTCGGCGGCGGAAAGAAAACCGCGCGCGTCGTCGAGCGCGCGACGATTCTGCGCGCGCCGCTTTTTTCGTCGCGCGGCGGCGCGCTCAGGAACGGCGACTCGAACCGCCTGATCACGGGCGGAGGCGGCGGAGGCGGCGGATTGGGCGGTTCGGGCGGGTCGTCCATCTCCTCGCCCCCGAAGGTGACGAGCTACCTGCCCGGTCTCGAAGGGAGCGGCTGGGGCAAGTTCGGCAAGAACCCGCTCGTGCTGAGCCGAGCGGCGGATCGGCTCGCCGAGGACGATTTCGAGGGTTCGGCGACCCGATCGCCGACCAACCGCCGGCTGTCCGTGAACGTCGGGGCGCTCGGCGCGGCGCGCGCGCGCGCGCGGGAGGACGGGCGCGACGCGGACGCCGAGTTCTCGCGGTTCCTCTCGGAGACGCGCGCGGGGAACAAGCCGACCCGCCGCGGCGGCGTCGAAAAACGCGACAACTCCGGGGAGCTCACGAACACAGACTCGGGCGGCGACATGCGGACGCTCGCCGAGGGCGAGCCCCTGGACGCCTTGGCGGATGGCGGAGCCGAGCGGCGGGCCCCTCCTCCTCCGAGGCTCAGCCCGCTCAACCCGGCCACCAGCGAGGGGTCCGACATCTACACCAGCTCGCTGGACCGCACGACCGCGCACATCCTCGCGCGGGACATCAAGCGCGACATCTTCGCGCCGCGGCGAGCGTCGCTGGACGCGCGCGCCCGAGCCGTCGCGGCGGAGGCGGCGGCGTTGGCGGGCTCGGCCTTCGCCGACGACGCCGCGTTCCGCGCGGGCGCGTCTCCCACGCAGAGCGCGCGGCGCGCCGACGTTGCCAGCCCGCGCGCGAGCCTGGGGAGCATCTTCGGGACGCGGAACAGGGACGCGGGAGGCGCGACCCGGGCTGGGCCGAGATCCCCGTCCCCGAACGACACGTTCCCGCCGCGCGGGGGGGAGGAATCGCACTCGCCCGGGGAGACGTTTCCGCCGCGGCCGGCGGGGGGCGGGCCCCGCCGCGCCAGTCGGCGGGGCTCGATCGGCGCCGCGCTGTTCAAGGCGGCTTCTTCCAGCGGTTCGTCCGCGAACCCGGAGGAGACGTTCCCGCCGCGGCGCAACCGCGGCGCGAAGCCCAAGGTGGTGGAGTGGACGCACGAGGCGTCGTCGTCCGAGGACGAGGCGACGATCACGTTTTGACGGACGCTTCCCGAAGACGGACAGAGACGGACGTTCTTTCGCGACTACCGGTACTACTCGCGCGTCTTCTCGCGGAAGGCGCAGAGCTCGCGAGCCTCACTCACGCCGGCATGAACGCCGGCGGCGGTCGAACCTCGGGAAGCCAGTCGGGAAGCCCGCCTTCTTTCCGTTCGCATCGCGGCGCTCGACCGTTCTCGTCGCGGACGGGCTCGGCGCGGAGACTCGGCGCGGAGACGCCTTTTTCTTTTTTTTCTGAACCCGAATCGGCCGTTTTCGCGTGCGTCGCAGACGTCTTCGGCGTTCTCGGCGCGCGTCCCTTTTTCTTCGCCGGCGCCGGCGGCGGCGCGTCCGACGGCGCGGCGCGCGATACGTGGAAACGCTTCTCCGACTGTTGGTTTCTCGCCGCGAACGCCAACGCCATCGCCTCGAGCCTCGCGCGGAACACGCCCTCGCGCGTCTCCGCCGCGGCCAAAGCCTCCGCCGCGGCCGAAGCCTTCGCGCGCGACGCCGCTTCGTTCGCGTCTTTTTTTTTCGCTGCCGCCGCCGCGCGTCTGCGTTCTGCCGCCGCGGCTTCGCGGGCCGAGTCGAGTCGCGCCGCGAGCCTGGCGACGCGCGCCTCGGCGTCGGACGCGCGCGCATGCGCGGCGTCGCGCGCAGCCTCGGCGAGCCGCCTCTCTTCCACGAAAGCCTCGCGTGTCTCGTCGCGACCGCGCTGTTCGCCGTCCCGAAACCCGGCGCGGTACGCGTCTTCCTTCGTCGAAGCCAGGAGTTCGGCGAAGGCGATCTCCGGCGCGCGCGTGCGCGTCGCCGCGTCCCGCGCGGTGGGTTTTTTTTTGGCCTCCTCCGCCGCGGAAGTCGCGCGCGCTTCCTCGCGACGGCGCTCGCCAGCCGCCTTTTCGCGATGCGCCACCCTCAGAGCGTCCGCGGCTCTCTTCGTCTCCGCTTCCGCGAGCGCCAACTTCTGGACGAGCGCGTCGCGCTCGCGTCGAAGCGCGCTCGACGCGCGCGTCGCCGTTTTCGTCGCTTCGCGCGCCGCTTCGCTTTCCGATCGCGCGCGTTCGATCGTCTCCGACGCGTCCCGCCGCGTCGCGGCGAGCGTCGCGTGCGTGCGGTCCCGCTCAGCCTCCGCGGTCCGCCGGGCGCGGTCCGCGAGCCGCGCGTCGCGCCGCGCGTCGTCCAGAACGGGCTCGAGCTGCGCCAGGCGCACGCGCAGGCGGCGCACGTCGGGGGATTCGCTGCCGTCGCGCGCGGGCGCGTGCCTGCCCCGGCGCACGAGCCCGGGACCCGCCGCGCCGGGAGCGCCGGGCTCGTGGAGGAGCCACGCGTCGTGAGAGCCACGCGGGGGGCGCAGCGACGCGGGGAACGTGCTGAGCGGGGGCGTCAGGAAAGCGTCGCCCTCGGGATCGTGGTCCCACACCGCGAACGCGCGCGCGGGACGAGGACGGTGCGGTGCGTCGCTTCGGGACGAGGCGCTCGCCGAAAACGGCATGGCGCGCGAGGATGCGGGGTCGCCGCCCGGCGGAGACGCTCGGCTCAGGTCCGGAGCGGAGCGCCCAGCGCGCGCGTTTTCCCCTTGGATGCCACGAGTGCGCGCGAAGCCGACGGGGACGCGCGCGCGCGCGTCGCGCGGCGCTCGTGCGCGCGACACGCGCAATGCGAGCGCGTTCGGTAGACCAATCGGCACTTGCGAGAAAAGTGCGAACAGCGGCCCGAGGTTTCTAAATGGCGCTGCCACAATGTCGCGTACTTCGCGACGTCTGCGATTCCACTTTCGCGCGCGCGCGCCGTCCTCCGGGAGGAGGATGGCGGACCGACAGAAACTCCGCGCGTTGTACGCGAAGGCGACGTCAACACTCGACCGCTGGTCCGCGGCGCACAAGTGCGCCTCCGGCCTGTTCGCCTCCGCCGTGAGCGTGATCGAGCGTCTGCCCGTCATGGCGGACGACGCGCGTTTCGGCGTGCTGGCGGATTCGTTCCCCGACCTCCCCGCGCGAACGCGCGTCGCGCAGGCGGAGGCGCTGCACCGCGTGCTGGAGAGCCTGCAGGAGGAGATGCGGACGTTCCACGCGCTGGTGGGTGTCCTGGAAAAGACGCACAAGGACGCGTCCGCGTTGCTGAGCGCCTCCAACCCGAAAGCCGCCGGGGCGGTGCGGCTGGGCCCGACGCCGTCCCCGGCGGAGGCGGTGGCGGGCCTGCAGGATCTGTGGCGTCTCCACAGAGACGAGGCGTCGCTGAAAACCGCGCTCGTGCGTGAAATACACTGCGACGCGGACGCGGCGCAGCTCGCTGAAGCGAGCGCGCTGTTCACCGCGCAACCCAACCTGGACCCGGAGGAGACGCGCGCCGTCGTCCTCCGCGCCGAGGCGCTCGGCGTCGCCGACCTCGACGCCTCGCCGCGGAAAAAGGAGTCGCGGTAGTAGAAGTCCGCGGCGCGAGGCATCTAAGATAAGGACGCGCGCGCGGTGACCTTCTAGTAGAGATGAAACGGGCGCCGCGACAGAGTGTGGCACACGAGAGCTATATATGCGTCAACTACTACAGTCACGTATCACACGAGCTGGGGTATCGCCTCGCGATCGAACCCAGCCCCGGCGCCGCGCGCGACGCGAACGCGAACCACGCCGCGAAGTACTCCTCCGCGGCGCGGGCGGAGCCTCGCGTTTCCGATGCGTCGCGAGAAAAGGCAAAGGCGCGTTCCTTCTCCTCTCTGCCTGCGAACAGGAGCCGCATCACCCCCGGCGTCTCGCAGGGGTGCGCCCCGAGCCAGCACCCGCCCGTGTCCCCGCCCCCCGACGAGCGCGCGTGCGGGTGGTCCCACGGCGCGAACACCGAGCGCGCGCGCGGAAAAGCCCGATTGCCCGCCGGGGAGAAGAGCGCCGCCGTCTCCAACGGCGGGCGCTCGAGCGACGACTCCGCCGACCCGAGGCCTCCCGGGTCCGCCAGGGCCAGCGCCTCGTCCAGCTGCGCGTGCGCGAGCGTCGCGCGCGGCGGCGCGGCGAGCCGCGCGCGCGCCAGGAGCACGGGCACGCGGTACGAGGGGCTGTACACCGCGTGGTACGAGAAAAAGAGTTTCGTCATTCCTCCGCGCGAGGTGTCGGCGTCGTCTGAGAGCGCTCCGTCGTCCTCCTCGAGCGGCGAAGACGCCCCGAAGACCCGCTCGTCGTCCTCGTCGGCCTCGCGGCCAGGCTCCGCGAAGACATCCGCCGCGCACTCGACGAGCGCGCCCTCGAGCGCGAGGTAACCGGTCGCGACGGCGCGGCGCACCGCGGGGTCGGGTTCATCCACCCAGCGCGCCGTGACTCGGTCCGCGAACGCGTCCCGGCCCCCCGCGCGTGTTTTCGTTTTCGCCGCGCGCGCGTTCGTTTCGTCTTCCCACCGCTTGGCGAACGCCGCCGCGCCCGCCGCGAACGCGGAGGCGTCCGTCGTCCCGTCGAACGCAGATCCAGACACGCCAGCCATGTCGTCGACTTAAGGTCTCGTGTCCGCGCTGAGAACCGCGCGCGCGCGCGCCAGGAGCTGCGGCTTGGAGGAAATGTCCACCACCGCGCCGCCGACGCCGTGCGCGTTTAGAAACGCGCGGAGCTCGGCGACGCTCTTTCCGGGCAAATCGGCGAAGACGTCTTTTTCGCCAGAGTCGTTCGCGGTGGCGACGCCTTCGTCCTTCGTCGGCTCGTTCGCGGCGACGCGCGCGACGCTCGAGAGCTCGCGCGACAGAACCGTGTTCGAGCGCTTCGCCGCGCGTTCCAACCCGGTGGTCACGGGGCGACGGGCCGCGGCGTCCGCGGCGCTCGCCGCGCGCGTCGTCTCCGAATCACACCCCCGGCGCGATTCCAACCCCGGAGGCCCGCGCGGTTTCTGGTTTCGGTCGGACGACCCGATCTCGACCCTCGGCGCGCTGGCGGTGGAGGCCCCCGTGCCGCGTCCCGCGAGCGCGTCCTTGCTTCGTCTCTGCGTCAACGCGCGAATCAGCACGTTGGTCTCGTCCGTGGTGATGTACTGGTGCGCGGGAGGCGCGGCGTTGTGGTCGCACACGTACCCGCGGAGATTCCCAGCCGAGTCGTACGCCACGCCGGGCAGGTCGAGCGGAGACTCGAGACGCGGCGAGGGAGACGCGGCCGGGTCGGAGTCGCGAGGCTCGAGCCCGAAGCCCACTCGGGTGAACCCGACCCCGCGCGAAGGCAGGTTCCGCAGCGCCTCCATGCGGGCCAAGCGCGCCCGCTGTGTGAAGGCGGGGTCTGCGGGACGACCGCGTTCAAAAAAATCGTCGGGGAGCTGTCCAGCTGTCTCACCGCAACGTTTTTTCTCGGGTGCGACGAAGAAGCCACGACTGCTTTTTTGAAAAGCCACAGACTCGCGTGGGCGCGAGGCACTTCGCGAGGAGGCGCGTGCGGAGGGAAGGTGGCCACGCCGTCGAACGCGAGCGATGGGACGGAAACGGTGTTCGCACGGCAGGGTGAAGAACATGTGCGTGCAGTGCACTCCGTGTCCTCACGGCAGGGTGAAGTACTACTGCGCGGACTGCAAACCCTGCGCGCACGGCAAGGTTAAGAAGAACTGCGCGGACTGCAAACCCTGCGCGCACGGCAGGGTGAAGCACAGCTGCGCGGACTGCAACCCCTGCCCGCATAGCAAGCTGAAACACGGCTGCGCGGACTGCAACCCTTGCCCGCACGGCAAGCTGAAACACGGCTGCGCGGACTGCAACCCCTGCCCGCACGGCAAGCTGAAACACGGCTGCGCGGACTGCAACCCGTGTCCGCACGGCAAGCTGAAACGCGACTGCGCGGACTGCAACCCGTGTCCGCATGGGAGGCGGAAACGCAGCTGCGCGGACTGCAACCCCTGCCCGCACGGGAAGCTGAAAGGCAAGTGCGCGGACTGCAACCCCTGCCCGCACGGCAAGCGAAAAAACCACTGCAAGGACTGCAACCGCTGCCCGCACGAGAAGCACAAATACAGGTGCGCGGCCTGCAAAGCTGCTCGCGCGGGTCAGCCGGCTCCGCCCGAGGTGAAGCCCGACCCCGAGATCAAGCCCGACCCCGAGGTCAAGC
>MDSV01195814.1_pt1 | contig 25051 bp, 26 predicted proteins | sample 810851 | NCBI WGS metagenome assembly MDSV01 (sample SAMN05326640, study PRJNA326480) | marine metagenome | isolation source: seawater | place: Atlantic Ocean: North East | collected 2012
CATCAGAGGATGGAATGACAGCTGATTATTTTAGTTTTCCAAAGAATTTTATAGACAATATATCTAATAAAATTATTAATAATGTTAAAGGGATTAATAGAGTTGTTTATGATATTACCTCTAAGCCTCCTAGCACTATCGAATTAGAATGATGAATAAAAAAATCAAAAAAATCTTATTAAAAAAAAATAAATCAAAGATATTAAGTTTAACTGCTTATTCAAAAAGTATAGCAAGTATTCTAGATAAATATATGGACATAGTACTAGTTGGAGACTCTATGGCCAGTGTCCTATACGGTCATAAAAATACTCATAAAATAAATTTAGAAAATATAATTCAACATACAAGAAGTGTAAAAATGGGCATTAAAAAATCTTTACTTGTAGTTGATATGCCTAAGGGCACTTATAAAAATTTTAAAAGTGCAGAAAAAAATATTAAGTTAGTAATACAAAAAACAGGATGTGATGCAATTAAAATAGAAAGCAATAAAAAAAATTATAGAATTATCGAGAAATTAACAAGAAAAAAAATAGCTGTAATGGGACATATAGGGTTTACGCCACAGTTTAAAAGAAAATTTAAAGTTGAAGGTCAATCAAGATTAGAAGCTAACAAATTACTTAAAGAGGCAAAACAAATACAAAATGCAGGAGCATTTTCTATAGTGATAGAATGTTTATCACCAGAGTCCGCAAAATTAATTACAAAAGAATTAAATATACCTACAATTGGCATTGGATCATCTAAATATTGTGATGGGCAGATTTTGGTTACTGATGACATGTTGGGCATAAGCGGTTTTTACCCCAAATTCGTCAAAAAATACGCTAACTTGAATAGAGTTATTGAAAAAGCTGTAAAAGAATATAGTAGAGAGGTAAAATTAAGTAAATTCCCATCAACTAAAAATTTTTTAAATGGAAATTAAAGCAGAAAACAAATTAATATTAAAAGATAAAATTATTAATATTTATAATTTTAATAAAAAAAAAATATATATAACGTTTTTAATTTTAATACTTATTACGATATCTACAATATTCATTAATTTTAAAAACGAAAGAGAAAATACTTTGATAGCAGAAAAATATATAAAAGCAGGAATTTATTTATCTAAAGATCAAAAAAATAACGCTAAAATTCTTTTAGAGGAAATCGTTTTAAGTAATAATAGGTTTTATTCTATTTTAGCCTTGAACACTATTATAGAAAAAGAATTAATCTTAGAGAAGATAAAGATATTGGAATTATTTGAGATTTTAAAAAAATCCAATTTAGAAAAAAATCAGCAAGATTTAATTTCATTAAAACAGGCTTTATATTTAATTAAGGAGTCAGATAAAAAAAATGGAAATAATTTATTAAAAAGTTTGGTTGACAATAAATCAATTTTAGAACCTATAGCGCAAGAGTTAATTATAAAATAAACTAATGAAATTAATTTATTCAGTAGTAATTTTGCTATTCTTAAATAATTGCTCATTTGATAATAAAACTGGAATATGGAATAACGCTAATGAGTCATTTGACGAAAAGAATGATTTATTCAAAGATTTCAAAACTCTATCAACAAATAATTCTTCATTTAATAAAGTTGTAAAAATTAAAGAAAATTTTCAATTTAAATTGGCAAAACCAATTAATAATAAAAATTGGAAAGATATTTTTTTTGACTCGAGCAACAACTATAAAAATTTTAATTACAATGGTTTTAACCAATTAGTTTTTAAAAGCAAAAAGTTAACTGGATCTATAGTAAATGAGTTTATACTTTTTGAAAAAGACAACTTAATATTTTCTGATCAAAAAGGAAACATAATTTTATATTCTGTCGAAGAAAATCAAATAAAAAGAAAATTTAATTTTTATAAAAAAAAATATAAAAAAATAGAAAAATCTTTAAATATTATTACAGATAATAACGTTATCTATGTTTCTGATAATCTTGGATATCTATATGCTTATGATTATTATAAAAATAAAATTATATGGGCTAAAAATTTTAAAATACCATTTAATTCAAATTTGAAATTACACAATGAAAAAATTATTCTTTCAAATCAAAATAATAATTTATTTTTTATTAATAAAAAAAACGGAGAAACAATTAAATTAATTCCAACTGAAGAAAACTATATAAATAATCAATTTAATAACAATATATCTTTAACAAATAGTGCTGTCTTTTATTTAAATAATTACGGTACTTTATATTCTTTAGACCTTGAGTCACTAAAAGTTAAATGGTTTTTAAATCTAAATCAGTCATTAGATCTAAATTTGAGCAATCTTTTTTTTGGAAGTCAATTAGTATTGTCTAATAACAAAATATCTGTGTCTTCAAATCATTTCACATATATTATTGACGTAAATACAGGGTTAGTTCTGTATAAAATTAATTTTGTTGCAAAAATAAAACCAATTATTTTGGACAACTACTTATTTTTAATTTCCAATAATAATCTTATTATTTCAATGGATTTAAAAAATGGAAATATAATATATTCTTATAATATTAATGAAAAAATAGCAGAATTTTTAAAAATAAAAAAAGATCAAGTTGAATTTAAAAATTTTTTTATTTCAAATAGTTCTATCTATGTTTTTCTAAAAAATTCATATCTTTTAATATTTAATATTAATGGAGATTTAGAAAAAATTACAAAGTTGCCAACAAAAATATATTCTCAACCAATATTTGTAAATGGCAACATGATGTATTTAACCTCGAATGGGAGTCTATCTATCTTAAATTAGCTATTAGACTTTCCACTTAATAAAGATAGTTGTTTTATTTTTAGTCCTTTTAAATCGTCAGCTGGCTTTATAGGATAATCTCCGGTAAAATAGTGATCACTAAATTGAGGGTAGTTAGAATTTCTTTTCTCGTTCAGCAAAGCTTTATATAGCCCATCTAGACTTAAAAACTTTAAACTTTTAGCTTTTATATATTCACACATTTCTCGATTATTTTTTTTATAAGCCAGTAATTCTTCTTTAGTGGGCATATCAACACCATAAAAATCTGGATATTTAATTTCTGGGCAAGCTATTCTTATATGAACTTCTTTTGCTCCACTTTCATAAAGCATCTTCACTATTTTGTGACAAGTAGTACCTCGAACTAAAGAGTCGTCTATTAATATAATTGATTTATTTTTTACGATTGTTTTAGTTGAACTTAATTTTAATTTTACACCTAAACTTCTTATGGTTTGACTAGGTTCTATAAAAGTTCTGCCTACATAATGATTTCTAATCAATCCGAGTTCAAATTTTTTTCTCGACTCTTCAGCAAATCCTAAGGCTGACGGCACACCAGAATCTGGCACAGGAACAACCAAATCCGCTGGTAAATCCGTTTCTTTAGCTAACTCTTTGCCTAAATTTTTTCTATATTCGTAAGCACATTTATTATTTATTAAGCTATCAGGTCTAGTAAAATATATATATTCAAAAACACAAGGTCTTTGCTTTTGTTTTGGAAAAGGTTTGAAAGATTTTAATTCATTATTTTCCACTGTAACTATTTCACCATTTTCTACCTCTCTTACAAAAGTAGCTCCAACAATATCTAATGCACATGTTTCAGATGCAAAAATATACGATTTTTTTAATTTGCCTATCACCAATGGTCTAATTCCGAATGGATCTCTAGCGCCAACTAATTTTTTGTTTGTCATCATAACTAGTGAATATCCACCTTGTATTTGAAATAACGCATCAATAAGTTTATCTATAAATTTCTCTCTTTTGGATTTTGCTATCAATTGAACAATAGTTTCTGTATCGCTCGTAGTTCTAAAAATTGCTCCGTCTTTTACTAGAGTTTCTCTGAGAATTAGAGCGTTAGTTAAATTTCCATTATGGGCAATACTTAGACCACCCATATGTAAGTCCGCAAAAAAAGGCTGAATATTTCTCAAAGATGTTTCTCCTGTCGTAGAGTATCTATTATGTCCAATTGAATATTCACCTGGTAGTTTTTTTAAAGTTTCAAAATTAGTAAAATGATCGCCAACTAATCCTTGACGTTTCTCAGAATGATAATTTTTTCCATCAAAAGAAACTATTCCACAGCCTTCTTGACCTCTATGTTGAAGTGCATGTAAGCCTAAAGCAACTAAGGCAGAAGCATCTTCATGGTTTGATATACCAAAAATACCACACTCTTCTCTTAATTTATCAGAACTAAATTTTTTCAATTTTTTCTTTTGTATCAATGAAATCTTCATTAGACGGAAATTCCTCTATTAATATTTCACTACCTTTTTTTATTAAATTAAATGAAATTGCTTCTTCTGCAGATATACCCCAATTTTGATAAGGATAAAACCAATTAAAAATAGAAAATAAACAAATTGATATTATATACCCTTTAAAAAAACCAAATAAGAAACCAAATCCTTTATCAATCGTTCCTACCCCAGTCCAAGTAATCGATTTACTTAAAATTTTTCCAAAGAGAATAGTTATAAAAAGGGTAAATATAAATATAGCCATGCCTAATCCTACATTATTTACAAACTCCGATTGAATATACTCACTTATAAATGGTTGAAATTTAGGCACCAAAATAATTGTAATTACCAGGGATAAAACCCATTTCATAAATGAGATCAAACTTAATGTAAAACCCTTCAAAAAACATTGCACTACACTGTAAATTAAAATTAGTAAGAAAAAAAAATCAAATAGATTTGTACTTTTTAAAATATAATCTAAAAAATCTGCAATCATTTAAGATTGTTAATTTCTTCACTAAACGGTTTGAAAGTAAGAATTAATTTTGGCAATAAAGTTAAAACAGATATCATAGCCAATAACATTGCTATCCCTGTAAATACCCCAAAGTAAATAGTAGGTATAAAATTAGAGAGAATTAAAATCGAAAATCCAAATATTATCGTAATTGAAGTATTTAAAATTGCTACACCAACTGTACTATGACATTTATCTAAAGTTTTGTTATAATCTTTTATTCTCTTGAATTCTTCTCTAAATCTATAAATATAATGGATACTATTATCAACTGCTATACCTATAGTAATAGCTGCAATAGTGATAGTCATCATGTCTAGTGGAATTTCAAGTAAACCAATTATACCCAAAATAAAAAAAGCTGCGATAAAATTTGGAACTACTCCTATTAAAGAGATAGTAGCATTTCTAAACAGTATTAAAAACATCAAAAAAATGCCCAATATTACTATACCTAGTGTAAGTATTTGAGACTTAAATAAACTTTGTAATAAATTATTAAAAAGTATCAGTACGCCCGCTAATTTATATTCATCTTTTTTAAAACCAAGCTTAGTATTTAAATCCGAATTGATTTTATTTATTAGATCATTTCTTCTCAAATCCTTCAAAGAATCTTTTATTCTTACGCTTATTCTTGCTTCATCTTTTTCAACTGAAATATAAGGTGAAATTATTTCTTTTTTTATTGACTCAGGAATTTTACTATACAGAACAGCTATTTCTAAACTTTCTAACTCCTTTTCATTCAAATCCTCTGCTACTCTTAAAATAGATCCAAACGATAGAACCTTTCCAATTTCGGGCAGCGAGTCGAGATAATCATGTACTTTTATGATCTTATCCATTTTATCTCTCGTAAACCAATATTTAGATTTATCTTCAGCAGTTTCGTTTTCATCTTCCCATTCATCAAATTCATCATCTTCAGTTTTACCTACATCATTTTTTTTAGGAAATTTTAGAATTATATTTAATGGAGTAGTTCCCCCCAAGTCATCATCGATTTTTTTCATACCTTTATAAATTTCTGTTTCCTTATCAAAATAATTTATAAAACTATTTTCAACTTCTAACTTAAATATTCCAACAATACTTAAGACAACAATTATTAAAGTAGAACCAAAAATTATAATTTTATTATTTTTTGTAAACGATCCTAGAGCTTCTGTTATCAAAGATTTTTCTGTGTTTTTAAGACTCATCTCATCATTTGAAGAGATTAAGTTTATTAAAGAGGGTAATAATAAAAATGTGACGAACAATGAAACTATTAAACCTAAAGTCATCATCCAGCCAAAATCTATAATTGGTTTAATTCCACTAAATACCAAAGAAAGAAATGCGCATATTGTTGTAAGAACTGTATAAAGTATTGGAAGAATCATTTTTTTACTTGCTTCAAAAACTGCTTCTTCTTTTGTAAGATTAGGAAACTCTCTTTTTAATTGCAAGAATCTAACTGTAACATGGATATTCATTGCCATATTTAAAATGAGCATCAAAGCTATGAAATTTGATGAGATAACTGTTACCTTCCAACCAATTAAACCCAATAACCCAATCATTATAATCACCGAAGTTGTACATCCTAGTAATGGCATCACTACCCACTTAAAATTTCTAAAAATAAACCATAGTGTAAATATTATAAAAATGAATACTCCAACTCCAAAAACCACTATATCACTCTTTATATAACTCATCATATCGTCAGCAATCATTGGAATGCCTCCTAAATGAATTTTTGCGTCTTGCCCGTATTTATCTATTATATCTCTTATTTCAGTTATATTTTGATGATTTCTAATATTATATAAATTTTTGTAATCTTCATACTCTTTAGTAAAATTTTTATATTTGATTTTTTCTTCTTTCGATAAACCTGCATCTTTAGACTGATCAAAGTATTTATCTTTTATTTTTAAATATTCAGCTAACCTTTCATCTTTTTTTAGATAAATTACAACTCCTGAAGTTTTACCATCTTCACTAATAACGTAATTTTTGTAAATAGGACTATTAATGATTTCATCAAAACCTCTTTTTTTATCAATTTCAGGATAGGCTAAAGTTTTATAATTCTTTAATCTATCCATTAGTCCTTCGTCTGTACTTTTTAAAAGAGGAACGTCGATTACTGTTATGACACTATCTACCCAGGATAATTTTTCAATTTTAGACTTAAGTAATTGAAGATTAAGGATTGTATCTTTATCAGTAAAACTTGAAATTGGAGTATAAGTTAAAACAAGAAAATCTTTTGACCCGTAAGTTTGATTTATTTCTCTAAGGTACTTTAGATCAGGATCTCCTTCAAGCAGAAGCGCATCAGAAGAAGCGTCCAAATTAAAATTTTTTGACTGATAAAGCGAAAAAACAATTGCAAACGTGATTAAAAGAAGAGTTATTTTTGAGAAATCTATTACTATCTTTTTGTAAATTCTAGCAAACATATAGCAATTTCAGATATATCTTAATTATGTTATAACTAAAGAAGAAATTAAGGTTAATTTTTGCCTAAATCTTTAAATTTTGTATAAATTCCCTCAAACTCTACTTTCACGGTGCCAGTAGGGCCATGCCTTTGTTTACCTAAAATAATATCTGCCAATCCATTAACGTCATTCATTTTTGATTGCCACTCAGCATGTTCTATAGAGCCTAATTTTGGTTGTTTTCTTTCCAAATAATAAGCTTCTCTGTATACAAACATCACAACATCAGCATCTTGTTCTATTGATCCCGACTCCCTTAAATCTGCCAATTGCGGTTGTTTATCATCTCTTTGCTCGACCGCTCTAGATAATTGAGACAATGCTAGTACTGGCACAGACAACTCTTTAGCTAAAGCTTTTAAGCCTTGAGTTATTTCTGAAATTTCCTGAACTCTTCCTTCATTTTTATTTGAGCTTGATCTCATCAACTGTATGTAATCAACAACAATTAGATTTAACCCAAATAATCTTTTTATTCTTCTAGCTCTATTACTCAAAGTAGCTATCGTAATAGCAGGTGTTTCATCAATATATAGAGGTAAATTATAAATATTTCGAGAGGTCTCAATATATCTATTGATTTCTTCTTCTGTAACTTTACCACGTCTAATATCATCAGATTTAATTCTAGCTTGTTCAGAGAGAATTCTAGTTGATAATTGTTCTGATGACATTTCCAATGAAAAGAAAGCAATTGAGGATTTTTCTTGTCTTTTTAAAATAAATTGAGCAGCATTATAAGCAATATTAGTTGCTAAAGCAGTTTTACCCATAGAAGGTCTGCCTGCCAAAATAATTAAATCAGATTTATGTAGACCACCTAATTTTTCATCTAAGTCTGCAAGTCCAGTAGGGACACCAACTATACCCTGATCATTTTGCATAGCTAATGTAGCCATCTCAATAGTTTGATCTAAAGCTTGATTAAATTTTAAAAATGATTGAGAAAAGCTTCCTCTTTCAGCTAAATCAAAAAGAGATTTCTCTGTTGTTTCAATAATATTTTCAGCGTTTTGCTCTTGAGCATTTGCATTTAAAGTGTCAGTAGATAATTTATCAGAAATTTGAACTAACTCTCTTCTTAAATACATTTCGTGAATAATTTTGGCATAGTCTAGTGCTTGTTTCACAGATCCAGAAAATCTGGTTAATTTAACTAAGTACTCAGTACCCCCTACCTCGTTAAGCATATTATCTTTTTCAAAGAAATTTTTTAATGTAATTGGGTTTGCAATCATCCCTTTATTATTTAAACTTTCGATAACTTCATAAATTTTAACATGTGCAGGATCATAAAATATATTTGAACTAACTAAGGTAGAAACTTCATCAATTATATCGTTATTTACCAGTATAGATCCTAGAAGGGCTTGTTCAGCTTCCAAATTTGATGGCTGTTTATTTTCTGAATTATTTTGAAGAGATTTAATTTCTTTCACAAAAATATAATAAGATTATGAGGTCGTCTTTAAAGAAAAAAGTTACACACTTTTTTTTAATATCTGTGGAAAAGTTATTTAGATTTAATCTTATCTATTTTGATAGAAATATTTGATTTTACTTCTGAATGAAAATTGATTTCAACATTAAATAAACCAATCTTATTTAAATCTTCCTTCAAAATTAGCTGCGAAGGACTTACTTCAGCGTTAATTTCTTCTCTTATTAAATTTGTTATTTCTTTTGGTTTTATAGAACCATATAATTCGCCATTTTCTTTACTTTCTTTATTGAAAGTAAAAATTTTTTTATCTATAAGTTTTGCTACGTCTTTAAATTTGTTTTTAATTTCATTATTTTTTTTATTAAGTTCGTCTTTTTTCTTTTTCACAAATTCTTGACTTTCTTTACTAAATCTCAAAGCCTTACCTTGTTTCAATAGAAAATTTCTACCATACCCATTTTTGACAATAACTTTGTCTCCGATATTTCCTAAATTGAGAATATTTTCTAATAAAATTATTTCCATACTATATAAGACCTAAAATTTTAGCTTTTTTTATTTCTTTAGTTAACTTTTTTTGCTTGCCAAAAGAAACTGATGAAATTTTAGACGAAATAATTTTTCCGTTATCAGAAGTATATTTTTTTAATAAAGCTATATTTTTGTAATCTACAATTGGTCCGTTTTTAACAGATAAAGGACATTTTTTTGAAAATTTACCGTCATTTTTTTGAAATAAACTTAGTTTATTAAGTGAATTTGAATTTCTTTTTTGGAATTTTTTATTTTTTCTTTTCATTGTTATTAATTTTAAAGAATTCATTTTTTGTATCTAACTTTTTATATTTGACTGTCAGATATCTTATAATTGAATTATCTATTTTTAATTTTTTGTCAATTTCATTTAATGTATTATTGTCTCCTTGAAATTTATAATGAATATAGAAACCTTTTTTATAATTTTTAATTTTATTAGCTAGGTTTATAAGTCCCCATTCTTCAATCTTTACAACTTTACCAGAGGATTTATTTATAATGTCACTATATTTATCTTTGATAGTTTTTAAATCTTTTTCAGCTATATCTTGTTTAGCTACAATAGTATTTTCGTAAAAAGCCATAATTTTTATGTTAATTAAGTTTTATTAATTATTTATAAAAAGTGGTTTATACTATAATGAATGTTTATAGCAACACTAATAATTGTTATAAATACTGATATAAATGGCTGCTTTATTATTTCCGGGACAAGGTTCACAATTAGTTGGTATGGGATTGGAATTCTATACAAATTTTGGACTTGTTAAAAAAATATTTAAACAGGCTGATGAAAAATTAAATTATCCAATTACTAAATTAATTCTTGAAGGCCCAAAAGAAGCGCTACAATTAACTAAAAATACACAACCAGCAATTTTAATAGTTAGTCATTCAATTTTTAGAGTTTTGAAAGATGAATATGGTTTTGATTTAAGTTCGTTCAAATTTTTTGCAGGGCACTCATTAGGAGAATATAGCGCATTAGTTTGCTCAAATTCTTTAAATTATGAGGATGCTATATATTTATTACATGAAAGAGGAAAAGCGATGCAAGAAGCTGTGCCAGTTGGGTCAGGAAGCATGATGGCAGTTTTGGGAATAAAAATAGATGACATTACCCAACTATTAAAAACAAAGAAGGATAAAGGTATTTGTGAAGTAGCAAATGATAATGCAAACGGACAAGTAATTGTGAGCGGGGATAAAGAAGGCATTGAGTCTTTTCAAATACTATTAAAAGAAAAGAAAATAAAAACAATACCGCTTAAAGTAAGTGCACCTTTTCATTGCTCATTAATGAAGCCAGCGGCCAATGCTATGGAAGAAAAAATCAATAACACTCAATTTAGAGACCCTTCATTGAAAATAATAAGTAACGTAACCGCAAGTCCAGTATCAAATTCGGAAGATATTAAAAGATTATTAATTGAACAAATTTTCTCTACAGTCAAATGGCGTGAAAGTATAATTAAAATGCAAAAAGAAGGCGTTAAAACTTTTATCGAAATAGGGCCAGGTAAGGTATTAACTGGAATGGTAAAAAGAACAGCAAAAGAAGCAAATTGCTTTTCAATTAACTCGATTGCTGATATTAAAAAATTAAAAGATGAATTTAAAAAATAAGAAAATTTTGATTACTGGTGCAACTGGGGGAATAGGTAATTCTTTAGTAAAAAAATTTTATGATCTTGGATCAACGATTTTAGCTACAGGAACAAATGAAGAAAAACTTAATAATTTAAAAAAAGACTATCCTAAAATTATAGTTGAGAGATTTAAATTAGATGAGCATGACAAAATTGAAAACTTTATTGAAATTATTTATGAAAAATTAGATGGATTAGATATTTTGGTTAATAATGCTGGAATTACTTTAGATAATTTATCAATAAGATTAACTCAAGAAAACTGGAAAAAAGTTCTTGATATAAATTTAACATCAACTTTTCTAATGTGTAAATATTCAATTAAAAAAATGCTAAAAAAAAAATATGGAAAAATTATAAATATTACCTCTATAGTTGGACATACAGGCAATTTGGGTCAAGCAAATTATGCAGCATCAAAAGCTGGAATCATAGCCTTTTCGAAAAGTCTAGCTATTGAATACGCAAAAAAAAAAATTTTTGTAAATTGTGTATCACCTGGATTTATAAAAACTGATATGACGGATGAGATTAATGAAGAAATTAAGAAAACTTTAATTAGCAAAATACCATCCGGAGAACTAGGAAGCGGAGAAGATGTTTCTAATTGTGTGGCATTCCTAGCATCTGACATGGCTGATTACATTAATGGAGAAACCATTCATGTGAATGGTGGAATGTATATGGCTTGACAATTCTTATTAATAATCTATTAAGAAATTGTATTAATTAGAAAGGAATTCATGGCAGAAGATATAAAAGGCAAAATAAAGAAAATAGTTGCTGATCATTTAGGTATAGAAGAGGAAAAAGTTACGGATGAGGCAAGTTTTATAGACGATTTAGGTGCAGACAGCTTAGATACTGTAGAGTTAGTAATGGCTTTTGAGGAAGAATTTGGTTCAGAAATATCAGATAGTGAAGCAGAAAAAATTTTAACAGTAGGTGACGCAATAAAGTTTATTGAGAGCAAAACATCTTAAAATTTTAAAATATTGAAGCGTTAATGAATTCTTCTGAAGATAATATTATGGTTATTTTGTCTTCCCCATCTGGTGTTGGAAAAACCACAATCACAAAAAAATTACAACAAAAATATAACAATTTTAAGATTTCAGTTTCTCATACAACAAGGCCTCCGAGATCAAACGAAGTTGATGGTGTTGATTATAATTTTGTATCGAAAAAAAAATTTGAACAGTTGATAAAAAATAATGAATTTTATGAATTTGCCAAAATTTTTGACAATTATTATGGCACTGTAAAAAAAAATGTAGATGATATCTTAGAGGAAAAAGATGTTATATTCGATATTGATTGGCAAGGTACCAAACAATTTTCTAAATTTAAAAAAAAAAATTTAATAAAATTATATTTAATTACTGATAATAAAAATGAGCTTAAAAAAAGGCTCTTAAATCGTAATCAAAATACCAAAGAAGAGGTAAAAAAAAGATTTAATTCATTTGATGAAGATGTAAAACATTGGAATGATTATGACTATATAATTATTAATAAAAATCTTGAATTATGTTTTAAACAGATAGAAAATATTATTTTAAATTTTAAAAAAAAAAAAGTCAACTATTCTCAAAAACTTCTGTAATTTTGTAAAACATTTTAGGTTCCAGATTTTCTGGTCTTAGGTTAAGATCTAACTTCTTAATTTTATCTAGTTTTTCGTGGTTTAATAATTTTTTAATATTTTTATTAATTTTTTTCCGTTTATTTGAAAAAAGAACATTTGTTACTTTTTCTAAACTTGTTATTTTTTGAATATCAAATTTTTTATTTTTAAAAGTTTTAAAATGTATAACCATAGAAGTTACTTTGGGCTTTGGGAAAAAACAGTTAGGAGAAACAAAAAACTTATTTATTTTTTTTAAATTAAGTCCTGCTATAATTGATAGCCTACCGTAATGTTTTGCTGGATATTTTGCGATAATTCTTTCACCTAATTCTTTTTGAAACATTAGTACTAAATCACTGATTTTCAAATCAATATTCTTTATTTTTAATAACTTAATAAGTATTTGAGAAGATATATTGTAAGGAAGATTACCTATGAGGATTAATTTTTTTTTTTTAAGGTTTCAAAATTAAATCTAAGTACATCGGTATTGTGTATTTTTATTTTTCCATAAAGTGAATATTTTTCGTGCAGATATTTTGCCAACTCACTATCTTTTTCTAAAAGAGTTAACGATTTGGGTTTTTTTCTTAATATTTCGTCTGTAAGCGCACCTTTCCCAGGGCCAATCTCAACAATGTCTTTACCATCAATTTTGGTTAAGCCTAATATTTTTCTGACGATATTTTTATCTTTTAAGAAATTTTGTCCTAATGATTTTTTGTAAAACTTCATAAATTAGACTTATGAATGTAATAAATACAATTTAACAAACTTAAAAAATTAGAATTTTTTTTTAATATCCTGTTTCTTGCAACTCCATGATCAGGAGATACTCTAGTATATTTCAAGCCTAAAGTTAAATTGATTGCATCAAATTTAAATATTGCTTTAAACGGGGCTAATATTTGATCGTGGTACATACCAACAATTATGTCATAACTAGTGTAATCACTTATAAAAATAGTATCAGCTGAATGCGGACCATCTATTTTTACTCCTAGATTTTTAAGAGACTTAATGGCCGGTATAATAATTTTTTTTTCTTCCGAGTCTTTCTTGAGCTCCGCATTATGAGGATTAAGACCAAGAATAGCTATTCTAGGTTTTTTATTATATTTTTTAAAGTACCAATTATGCATAGTTTTAATTTTTTTTAATATTATCTTTTTGTTAATTTTATAAGGAATATTTTTAATATTTAAGTGAGTTGTTATAGGAGATACTGCTAATTTCTTATTTTTTATAATCATTACCTCTGAATTGTCTCTAACCCCGCATTTTTTAGCTAAATACTCTGTTACACCAATAATTTTTTTTTTAAGAAGTCTTTTGTCTATTGGACAATTTATTATTCCAGCAACATTTTTATTCAAACCTAATTTATGCGCAAGGTTTAAAGATTTTAAAACAAATTTTGAGGATGAGTTAATAGAAATTTTGAATGAATTTGTATAATTAAGATCAATATCTAAAATTTTCAACTTATTGTTTGATACATCAAATATATTTTTTACTTTTATAAGTCCAATTTTATATTTTAGTTTTGTAAATTGATCTTTTAGCAATTTATAATTGGAGACTAAATAAATATTTTTCTTTAGTTGATTGGGAAGCTTGATCCAACATTTATAAATAATCTCAGAATTAATACTATTAGGATCACCGGTAACAAGAATTATTTTTTTTTTCATTTATATTCTATAAAAAAATTATTTTTAAGTTTTGATAAATGACTTTTAGAGTATAAATCAAACATTTCATTTCGCTTTTGATCTAAAAGTGTATTTTTTAACTTATCTGCATCTATATTATTTTCAATATCTCTTATTGAATTTAATTTTAAAAATAAAATATTATCAACTTCAATAATAGGTTCGCTTATCTGACCTGGTTTCATTTTTTCAACAATATTATATATTCTTTTTGATAACATTTTTTCATTTATCCAACCTAAATTTCCTTTTTGAGATGCTGTACTTGATATACTTAGTTTAAGTGCAGTACTTTCAAAACCGTTACTCTTTATTTCTTGTAAAATTTTCAAAGTCAATTTCTCATTGGTTTCAGCAGTACTTTTTAAAATTTCTATTTCAGATAAATTATATTCTTTTGAAACTGACTTTGAATTTAATATTTTATTTACTTCTTCTATTATTAAAGATTGATTGATTTCAATTTTATTAGAATATTGTCTAAATATAAATTGCCTCCATTTAAATTCTGTCTCTATTTCCTTAATATATAAATTGAAATCTAAATCATTGTTTTTAAATTTTTCCTTAATTGTAAATTTATCGTTGGAAGTTGATCTAAGAATATAATTGTTAACTTTTGTTTTATCGGCTTTAAAATTATATTTTTCTAACTCAACCTCTTTTAATTTTAGTAAAATTAGGTTTTCTAGAATTTGACTTTTTATATTATTAATATTTTTTTGATTAACCTCAGTATTTGATAAGAAGAGGGATCTTAATATTTTATTCTTTACCTCATAACTTGTTATTATTTTATTTCCAACTTTTAAAACAATTTTATTCTCTATATTTGACTTTGCATCAAAAAGTAAAAAAGTATTTACTATTAAAAAATAAATTAAAAATAAATTTCTCTTCATTAATCAAATTTTGGGCTATCCAAATTACCAAAAGGAACTAATGTTAACTTAAACATTAAAGAATCCTCTGGCTCCAATTCTGTGTCGTTATAAAATTCCCTACGATAAACAAGACCAGCTCTCAGACAATCATTAATATATTCATAACTTAAATCATAAAATTCTGATGAGTCAGTGGTTAAATTACGTTTTGTTTTGAAAGATAATAGCCCTTTATCTTTATTCTTTAAACTAAGTTCAGATTTAAAGTAATCTTGATTACCTATATGCTTTCTTTCATTTAAATAATTGAAACCGATTTTTAATTTATTATTATTATATTCTGATCCAAATTCGCTATAATTTAAATCATTATAGTTTTGATCAATAGCAAATTCATAATTAAAATTTAAATTATCATTAAATTTAAATGTACTTTTTCCTACTAGATCTGAAAGTTTTTCATTTAAACTACTCTTATCATTCATCTTCTTATTTTCTTTTTCACTTATGACTTGTGCTAAAGAAAAATCAAAATTGGTTTTATTATTGTTATCTTTGATTTTATAATCTAGTCCAATTGTTCCATTTAGCCCTGTTTCATAATTATTTATATTTGAAACTTTGTTTAGATTAAAAGCGTTTAGAGGATTAAGTCTAGATCCCTCTAAATCCTGTCTCATACTGCCTGGAGAATATCTAACAAACCATTTAGGTTTAAATAAATGTTTTGAAATACCTGTATCCTTTATAAAATTGATTTCTGACAGAATTCCTAAAGAGTTATAAATTTCATAAACTGGATCATCTTTATAAATATCTACATTTTTACTCTCATAATTGATATTTTTAATATTAGCTAAAATTTTAGAACTAATACCATTGTCAAAATTAATATCATTAGATGTTAAATTTAGATCATTTATGAAAAAACTTGTAAATTTATTAGTATCATATTTGTGTGCTTTGTAATTTGTTTGTAATTCTAGATTTCCTAATTTTTCGTTAAAAAATAAATTTTTATCTAAAGTAATTTCTGGTAAATTATATTCATACTTATCCTCGTAGTCATCTTTCATAGTCTCATAAATACTACCGTTTAAACCAAAAAATAAATCCTCTCTTTCTTGAGTGAATTCAAAAGAGTTTTCTAATGTATCTTGATTAAAATCAACTAAGTTAGATTTAATTTTATATAACTTTAGATATTTGTCATTCGATACCTCTTGTACGGTTAAATCTAAAGTATTTTCAAAACCTTTTTTATCTTTATAATTTTTAACAAATTTACCAAAAAAATGAGATTTATCTCCCCCTTTTTTTGTAGTATTTGTTTTTTTATATCCTTCGGTGTATCCAAAATCTGTGAGTAGATTTGAATTTTTAAAAGCCTGATGGTATTCCCCCAGAAATAGAGGATGTTCAGTATAATACATCCTATTTGTAAATGTAAAATTTTTGTCTTTACCAAAATCAAAAAAATATGGAATGGACACTCCGCTTCCTAAATTTTTAGAGTCTGATAAGGTCGGTGGTAAAAAGCCAGACCTCCTGTCGACAGTTGGATCAGGGTGTGAAAGTCTAGGAAAATAAAATATAGGTAAATTATATACCTTTACAACAGCATTTTCATAATAAATTGTTTTTTTTAAATTATCATGGATCATTTTCTTTGATTTTATTGCCCAAGGTGGACACGAATCATTTTCCCTGTATTGGCATAAAGTAAAAATACTTTTACTAAAACTACTTTTTGCTTTTGTAATTTTAGTAGTATTTGAAAAAATTCGAGGGTCATTTTTCTTATTAATCTTAAAATTTTCATCATTTAAGAATGTTTTTGAGTCAGTCCCTAAAACCTCTTTTTTTTTTGTATCTATATAAATTTGTGAAAATTTATATTTATTTTTTTTAGCATCTATTATTTCTATTAACCCAATTGACTTAAATAAGTTTTTTTCAGACAAATATTGAAAATTTTCAAAATAGATCTTATTTTTATCTTGATCTTCTAGATATGATTTTTGATTTGAACTTATAATTTTATTTGTATCATCAACAAAAAAATTTTTACCTGTTAAGATATAATTATTAATTGTCTTAATTGTTGTTTCACCTTTAGTTTTAAAAATTTTATCTTTTTCGTAATATTCGGCGTATTCGGTTAGTAATTTGTTATTTTTTTTATCTAAAATAACAATATTTTTTTGCAAAATTAATAGGCCATCTTTTTTAACATGTTTTGCAAAATCGCTTTTTATAATGCTATTTTGAGTTTTTACGACAACTTCATTTTCAAATATAGTAATATTATTATCTTTATCAAATGAAATATTTTTTGCTTCAATTGAAATGTTTTCAGCAAATGCGTTTTTAAAAAAAAAAATTGAAAAAAAAATTGTTATAATTTTATTTTTCATTAATTTGAATAACTCCAACTAAGGTAAATAAACTCATAGTAATTATTGGCGTCCATATAGAGAGTATCAGAGGAATTCTATCAGTTTTCCCCAATGCTAATGATAAATCCTTAAAATAATAAACTATAGAGCTTACTAATAATCCTATTATTATAAATCTAAAATTATCAGAATATTTCATTGTATGTAAAGTTAAAATAGCTGCTAAAGCTGTCATCACAAATAGATAAAAAGGTAAAGTCATCATAGAGTGAAAATTTTGTTTTAAAAAACTTTTGTTATAGCCTTTTTTTAATAAAACTTTAAAATTAACCATTATCTCAAGAAAAGATAAAGTATCTGAATTATTAAATAAATTAGTAATCTTATCATGATTATAAATGGATTTTATTTTATAAATACTATGTTTTTTTTCGTTAAAAACACCGTCAATTAAACTTAAAATTTTAACATCTTCTAAAATCCAATCCGTAGACTTGATATTTCCTTTTTTTGCAATTATTTTTTTTTCTAACTTATAATTTTTATTTAATTGAAAAATTTCAATATCTTTGATTTCATAACCAAAGGGTTTAGATGCAGTGATAATTCTTTCTTTATTGTCCGTAGTTTCTTTAATCCATAAACCATTTTTATTGAAATTTACAAGGTGATCAATGTCTCTCGCATAATTTGATTTTGTCTTTTCGTAGTATTTGGCCAATGATGAAGTAACAGGATTTACGAAAAATAAAATCAACCATCCCAAAACAAAAGAAGTAAAAGCTAATATAAAAAATAATTTTAAATTTGAAAAACCATAAATTTTTAATATTAATAAATCTTTATTGTTTCTAATTGATATCATAAACCATAAACTTGAAATAAAAGTTATAAATGGCAAAAGTTTAATTACTAAGCTTGGAACAAATATACTTGTTAAAATGAGTGGCACGACAATACCCACTTCAGTATTTTTGAAAAATTCAACCTCTTCGAACAAATTTAAAATTACTCCAAAACAATAAATTATTAAAACAATAATAATAAATTTTTTTATAAAATTTTTTAATATGTAATTTAAAATTAAATTATTCATTCTTATTTTGAAAATTTATAGTTTAATAGTGGATAAAATAAAACCAACATTAAAATTGGAATTATAAAATAAATCATTCTTAAGACCTCATTAGTTCCAGTGTATTTAAGGATTAATTCCACAAAAACTAATATAAAAAAACTGTAAGAAAAAATAAAAAAATTTTTTAAAAATAAATTTTCGTTTTTAATTAATAAAAAAGAACAGATTAAGGCTAATATTGGAATATAGGTTGGTAAAATTATTCTCCTAATTAAAACAGGTATAATTTCCTTCCTCGCATTACTGTTGCAAAAACTTAATTTGGTACTTTTTTTTGTAAAACAACTTAAAAGCTTCAATGTAGATGTTTCTTGTAATTTAAATGCCTTAATTACAGTAGTCGTAAGTTCGTCTAGGTTTATGTTTAGTTGTTCAAAGATTATAATTTCATTTTTGTTATCAAGTTTTTTATTAGAAATTATTTGACCATTAATTAAGAATATAGATTTTTTTTTAACTATACCTTGTTCGGCGATTATAGTAGTGCTATTTACTTTTGTATTATTGGAAGAAAAATTTCTTAAGTTATTTCCTGTATCGTATAAAAACACGTTTTTAACTTCGTTATTAATTTTTTTTTCAACAAAAAAAGTGAGATCCTCGAATGAGTCTGAAAATTGCTGAGATCTTATAGTTGGCAAAAAAGAATTAAATTTAGTTTCACTTAATAATTGTCTTGATTTATTTAAAGCCATTGGTGTTAAGTATGTAGAAAATATTAAGTAAAAAAACATAACTGCAAAAGATGTAAATAATAGCAAGTTTAGTATTACTGTTTTTTTTACACCAGTAGACCACAAAATTATAAATTCACTATTGTTTTTATGTTTTAATATGAAAATAATTAATGAGATCAAAAAAGCCAAAGGGAAAAACTTTGGAGCAATTCCAAATATATTTAGTATTGAATAAAAAAAATAAGTTTTTAAAGAATACCCATTTTCGATTATCAATTCCAAGAAATTTACTGCTCTTACTGTAAGAGCTATTAAAGATAAACCAAGTATAATGGTTAGAAATGTTTTAATTATCTCTAAGAAATAATTTGTGTAAATTTTGTTCCGAAGCATTTATATATTTTGTATATAAGTAATTCATCCATATAATAAATTCAACTTAAGAGTGAACAATGATAAATTTATCATTGAAATCTCATATATTTGATCATATATACCAATCATCTTTATCAATTATTATTTATAAATTTATGTCTATTAAAATCAGCTATTCAAGTAAAACAAATAGCAAACCTTCAACTAACTTAGTTCTATTTGTAAATGAAAAATTTAATTTAAGTAATTTAAAGAAATACATTTCTAATTCTGAATATCTTTACATAAATGACTTACTCAAAACTAGTGATTTAAAAAAAAATATTTTTGTTTATGAGGTCAATTCTAAAAAAAAGATAGTTTTAATATCAATTAAAAATAATTCAAAAATTTCTGACATTGAAAAGTTAGGCGCCGAATTTTATGGACGCATAAACTATGGTAAAAGCAGTGAGTATTTTATAAAATCAGATACAGTAGCTATTGGAAGAAATAGTGATTTTTTAGGCCATTTCCTTCATGGACTTAAATTAAAATCTTATAACTTCAATAAATATAAAACAAAAAAGGAAACGAGAAAAATATCTATTAATGTATTAGGAAAAAAAAATATACCATCTTCTAAGATACAACTAAAATTTAGAGCTTTAGAAGAAGGAACTTTTTATGCTAGAGATTTAGTTTCTGAGCCAGGAAATATTTTGCATCCAGATGAATACGCAAAAAGATTAATTTCTCTTAAAAAAGATGGCTTAAAAATAAATATTTATGATCAAAAAAAATTAAAAAAACTTGGAATGCACTCATTATTAGGTGTGGGTATGGGAAGCATTAGAGGATCTTATCTTGTAACGATGGAATGGAAAGGAGTAAAAAATAATTCTAAACCTGTAGCTTTTGTTGGAAAAGGAGTTACTTTTGATACTGGTGGTTACTCGCTTAAGCCGGCTAAGTTTATGGAAGACATGACTTACGATATGGCAGGGTCTGCAGCAGTAGTTGGTTTAATGAAAAGCTTAGCTTTGAGAAAAGCAAAAATTAATGCCGTGGGAGTTGTTGGACTTGTTGAAAATATGGTTAGCGGAGTTGCCCAAAGGCCTGGAGATATTGTTAAATCTTATAGCGGTAAAACTATTGAAGTACTAAATACAGATGCAGAGGGTCGTTTGGTTTTAGCTGATGCTTTAACTTACACAGAAAAAAAATTTAAGCCTAAGTTCATAGTCGATCTGGCAACTTTAACTGGCGCAATAATTGTTTCGCTTGGATCAGAATACGCTGGCCTCTTTTCTAACGATGATAAATTATCTAAACAAATTTTGAGTGCGGGTGAAAAAGTGGAAGAGAAATTATGGAGAATGCCTCTTCATAAAAACTATGACAAACTAATAAACTCTAAGAACGCCGATATGCAAAACATAAATTATGTTGGTGGTGCCGGGTCTACAACAGCAGCTCAATTTTTACAAAGATTTATTCTGAATAAAACTCCATGGGCTCATTTAGATATTGCTGGAATGGCCTTTTCAAAATATGGAGGATCTTTAAATTCTAGTGGTGCAACTGGATTCGGTGTCAGACTGCTTAACCAACTTATAGAAGAAAATTATGAGTAATTTAGAGCAAACTCTATCCATAATAAAACCTGATGCCGTAGAAAGAAATCTTAGTGAAAATATAAAAAATATTTTTACAAAAAATAATTTAAAAATAAAAGAAGTTAAAAAAATTCATATAACCAAAGAGGAGGCAGCTGAATTTTATAAAATTCATCAATCTAAACCATTTTACAATGATCTTTGCGCTTATTTATCGTCAGGTCCTATTATCGTTATGATATTGGAAGGTGCAAATGCCGTGTTGGCAAATAGAAAATTAATGGGAGCAACAAACCCTAAAGATGCTGAGGAAAATACAATCAGAAAATTGTACGGAATTTCAATCGACAAAAATTCGGTACACGGATCAGACTCAATCAATAATGCAAAAAAAGAAATTGAGTTTTTTTTTAAAAACTAATTACTTCTAAATATTTTTATAATCGCTTCAGGAAAAGCTTTGTACTCAAGCATTTGTGTTTTTTTTTTTAAAGTATTTTCATTATCATAGCTATTAATAAAAAAAAACTTTTGTACAATTGAACTACCACTATCTAATTTATTATTTACAAAATGAACTGTACATCCTGCTTTGATTTCTTTATTTTTCAATATCCTTGAAAAAGTATTTAGCCCTTTAAACTTAGGTAACAAGGAAGGGTGTATATTTACAATTTTTTTTTGATAATGTCTGATTAAGTTGTTTGAAATTATTTTCATATATCCAGCGAGGCAAATAAAAGATATTTTGTATTTTTTTAAATTATATAAAATTTTTTTTTCATAATTACGTAATTTCGTATCAATAAAAAAATATGGAATTTTGTATTTTTTAGCATAGCTAATTCCGTAAGCATTCTTGTTATTGCTTATTACTAAGCTAATTTTTATAGGAAAATTACTATCCCTAGAGCTGGAGATAAGATTTTTGAGATTTGAACCTTGTCCTGAAATAAAAACACATGTATTTTTTTTTACCATTTTAAAGAATTTGATAAATTTAATTTATTTTCATCTTTCGAAATATAACCAATTTCATAAGGAGAAAATTTTTTTGGAAATATTTTCTTTATTTTGAAAATATTTTTTTTGGAAACGATTAAACAAAAACCAACTCCACAATTAAAAGTGCGTAACATTTCTTGATTTGAAATGTTTTTACTTTTTAGCCATTTAAAAATTTTTAATACCTTTATTTTTGAAAGATCAATATTAAGAGTTAAATCTTTTGGAACTGATCTCAATAAATTTTCCACTAAACCACCCCCAGTGATATGTGCACCAATTTTTATTAAATTTTTGTTAGCAAGTTTTAAAATTTCATAAGAGTAAATTTTAGTGGGTTTGAGAATCTCATTTTTTAACTTACTAGGAATTTTATTTTTTTGTAATATAGATCTAACGAGAGAATAACCATTTGAGTGAATTCCATTAGAAGGTATCGCCAAAACAATATCTCCATTTTTTACATTACTTTTATCAAGGATTTTTTTTTTTGAAACTATACCTACACTAAACCCAGCTAAATCAAATTTATTTTTAGAGTATATGCCCGGCATTTCGGCTGTCTCTCCACCTATTAGTTTACATTTAGATATTTCGCAGCCTTTAAAAATACCTTTTATAATTTTCTTAGTTTTATATAAATCCAATTTTCCTACTGCTATATAATCTAAAAAAAACAATGGTTTTGCTCCTTGAACTATTAAATCATTAATACACATAGCTACTAAATCAATTCCGATTGTGTCAAATTTTTTAAATTTGTTAGCTAAGTCAATTTTTGTACCAACTCCATCAGTGCATGAAACTATTACAGGGTCCTTTATTTTAAGATTGCTGATATCAAATAAAGAACCAAAGCCTCCTATCGTATCTTTTTTTGAGAAACTATCCGTTTTTTTGACACTTTTTCTCGATACACTAGATATATAACTGACAAGTTTATTGGCTAACGAAATGTTAACACCGCTCTTTTTATAACTATATTTATTTTTATTCATCTATAAATTGATAATTGAACTTTTATGAAATTTTACAAACAACTAATTTTTATTTTAGTGGTTTTTTTTAAAACTGAAACTGTTTTTTCTGAAAACAAGTTATTTAATGTTAATAATATTGAGTTAGAAAAAAAAGATAAAATTTCCAACAACAAGCTCGCAGATCAGGCTATTAAAAAGGGTTTTAAACAGTTAACTAACAGAATTTTGCTTAAGGAGGATGTTAACAAGCTTTCAGGTTTAAAATTTTCTTCAATAAAACAATTGGTTACCTATTATCAAATTAAAAATGTTTCCCAAGAAAATAGGAAAGAAGAATTTGTAAATTTTAGTGTTACATTTGATAAAGATAAAATTCATGATTTGTTATATAAAACAGGAATACCATATTCAGAAATATCAGATAGGGAATTGTATATTTTACCTATACTAATTCAAGATGATGAAATCTTTATTTTTAATAAAAATTTCTTTTATGAAAAATGGAATGAGATTTATAAAAATGACTTAATTGAATTTGTTCTACCTCAAGAAAATATTGAAATAATTCAAAGTATAAATAATTACAAAAAAAATTTAATTAATATTGATGTTGAAAACTTATTTAAAGAATATACAAAAAAAAATTTAGCTTTAATTTTAATAGATAGAAATAAATTTGGTGACAAAAAGATTTATATTAAGTCGATAATACAAGAAAAAAAAATATCGAAAAACTTAGATCTAAAGAATCAAAAATTATCAACAAGTAAATTCGATGAAAAAGTGATTATAGAGATAAAAAAAGAATTGATAAATATAGTTAAATCAAAAAACCTAATTGATATTAGAACACCTTTTTTCTTAAATGCTAAATTAGACATGAATAAGAAAAGTAATTTAGTAAAATTAAACTCAAGAATTAAAAAAATTGACTCTATAGAAAATGTCTATGTTGAAGAATTTAATAAAGATTATATGAATTTAAAAATTAAATATCTAGGTAATTTAGAAAAAATGATTAATCAATTAGATAAAGAAAATATAAAATTACAATTAATAAATGACCAGTGGGTTATAAAAACATTATAATAATGGATCAATTAACTTTTAAATTTCCTTTTGCAAAAAAATATTTTGAACAAGATTTTTTTGTATCAAGTAATAATTTTTCTGCTTTCAAATTAATAGAAAGTTGGCCTACTTGGCCAGGCAAATGGCTGAATATTTTCGGATCTTCCGGGTCAGGAAAAACACATTTGGCTAAAATATTAGAAAAAAAAATTGATAAGATCAAATTAGTTGATGCTAAAAACGTAAACGATGAAATAATACAAGAACTAAATAATCTCGATTGTTTAATTATTGATAATTTTAATAATAATATTGAAGAAAAATTACTTTATTCAATTCTAAACCAATCTAAACAGTTAGAGAACTATGTTCTAATAAACTCTATTTCTCCACTTAAAAATATTAATTTAAATTTAGATGATCTTAAATCTAGAATAAATAGTTTTTTATATATTGGAATTGAATTACCAACAGATAACTTACTTAAAGTAATTATTTCAAAAACCCTATCGGATAAGCAAATAAGTATTAATCCAAAAATAACAGATTTCATTATTAATAACGTAGAAAGATCTTACGAAAAGATGTTTAAATTTCTCAAAGAAGTCGATGAATTGTCTTTATCTACTGGAAAATCTATTAATATTAATCTAATAAAAAAAGTATTAAATCAATGAATAAATA
>MDSV01171036.1_pt1 | contig 25049 bp, 29 predicted proteins | sample 810851 | NCBI WGS metagenome assembly MDSV01 (sample SAMN05326640, study PRJNA326480) | marine metagenome | isolation source: seawater | place: Atlantic Ocean: North East | collected 2012
TCGAGTTCGCCTTTTAGAGGAATTAATAAGAGAAAAAGACATACAGGAAGCATTGAATATACCTAAAGTAGACGGAACAATATACTCTCGTATTAAAGTATTAAATGTTTCGAATAATATTATAAAACTACAGATTAAATATGTGGAAAAAGAGAATTTCAGTTATTTTTCAAATATACCAATAGAAATGTCGCGTGAAATAAATAGTTATCTTTGCAACAACGTAGTTTTGGAGATCTCTATGGTAATAAAAGAAAATTATCCATTTACTCCGATTATATGGGTTTTAGAAAAATTATCGAGTACATACAATTATAAACATGTCGCAAAATACTATAGTAATAAAATTATACAATACAATAAAAGATTAGAAGATGATTGGATACTATGCAACTCGTTAGACAAAGAAATTCTTTGTTTATATGTTATGTTAGGGAATTTTAAATTATTATCAGACCATATTTACCAATAACATCCTTCTTCAATTTCTGTTGCAGATTTAGGTTTTTCAGTTATTTTAGGTCTAGACCAGTGTTCATTTAAATATAATTTAATAACATCTTTTCTTTCTTTTAGCCATCTTTGACCATATATACCAAAATACATTTGTAATACACCACCAACATATATTGCTGATTTTCCCATATTATATATAAATGCACAAATAGGATTTCCATATCCTCCACAAGAACACAAAGCCACATCAAAATCATCTTTAATTTTCATGATTTCATTACAAAACTTGTTGAATTCAATATTAAATTCTTCACAATCTTCATCTCCATGGGTTTGTGGCGGTTTTAATAGAATAAACTCACAATCAGGGAATAAATCTACGCCATAGATTTTTTCTCGTATATCTAATTTTTCTCTAATACTTTCTATAAAAGGTGATATTATAAGTATTCGTTTTCCTTTAAGTGCATGTGTCCAAGGATTGTTGATATAATGGAATATATCATAAACATAACCCCAAATTTCGTTTTTAGTAGATATTAATCTAATGAAATCGTGGGATTTGTATATGGCTTTTCTAACATCACCATACTTCTCCCAAGAAGCAAATAAATCTGCTGATTCAAAAGCAGCGCAATAACATTTGCTATATCTAATTATGGATTCGTCATTTGTGAGTTTAATACCAGCATTTTTTTTCATTATTTGCAAACCTTGACGATATTTGAGATAATCCCATTTAACATCTTTTCTAAATAATCCTATACCCAAGTAAGCAAATATATTTTCAATTCCTGCAATTCGTGGTATAATAAAATTCTGATTATTGTCAAATTTTTCAGTTATATAATTTTTGAGTTTTATATTATCGTTAGTAAAATGGTGAAAAGATAGATAGTTATTATCAAAAAGTGTATTAGTTAAATCTACATCTAATATTTTTAATTGTACTTTTTGTAAATTAACACAGGAAGGAAATAGTATTCCCCATGGCGGCATTTCAATTGCATTAATAGAATAATTTCTAATTTTAGAAAAACCTTTATGGTTATGATATGTTTTTATAAAACTTACATCATTATATATATCATAACCTAACAATTTAAACAAATAAATAATTTTGTTATCACATCCTTGCTTACCTAATTCAAAGTTAAATAGTTTGGTTTCTTTATCTGTTAATTTATTATTAGAATGTATGATCCATGTATCATTGCTAGCTGGATTACCTTCTATCTTAGGTAGGTCTGATTTACAATTACCTTTAACATTATTTTTATAATACTCTGTAGAACCATAAAGATAACAATCAGCTAAATTTTCTTGTTCCATGTATTCATAACGTAATAATGCAAAGATTTTCTTATTTATATCAATATCACTTTTATTTAAATTGGCTATTGAATTATCAAAAAAAATATCTGCATTAGCAAGTATATTAAATCCTGTTATGTTGTTTTGTTTGATATAATTAAAAAAAAATGAGAATTGCAATCTTTTCTCTATTGCAATTTGCAATATTTTATTAGAACTAATACCTAATTCATTTTCTGAATAGATTCTTTCGTTTAATAAATATATTTTATCAATGAATTCATTATTAATATTTTTTTTTAAAACGTTTTGTAATTCGGCTAGACGATTTTCATCATTTGGTATGAAAAATTGCGTAAATAAATTAACTTTATAATTAGTGGAAAAAGGTTTAACAATAACGTTAGATGATTTTTCAATAAATTTAAAAGACATTAATGTTATAACTGAAGATATAGAGTAGTATTTAAATTATAAATTATCATAAAATATAGGAGGTATAAGAGTATCTTTTAATTTTTCGATTTTCCTATAGCATTTATTTATAGTAACTTCACTAATTTCACTTACTATATTAATATCTTTTTTATTAATATTTAATTTAAATTCTTGGGATACAAAGTAAATGATGCCTGCAGCTACAGAATGTGGTGTATTTTCAGGCATAATGTTATTTTTTTCGATTTTAATTGCTATAAATTGGCACAATTTAGTATAGCTATTACTAATATTAAGTTTGCTACAATATCTTTCTATAAAAGATATTGGTTTAGTATTATGAAATATAAGTTTATCATCATTATGTAAATTAACTTCTAATTCATTAATAATATTCATAGCATTTTTGCATCCTTTTGTAGCACTACCACAATCCAAGTTAAATATCTTTGCAATTTCTTTAGCAGTTCTAGGATAATTATGTATTTTACAGGAAATATAAATAGATGCTGCAATTATACCATCTCTATTAAGACCTCTGAAAGTTTTTTTTTCTGATATATTTTTGTGATGCTTAAGAGCTTCATCAATAATCATTTTTGGAATTCCATGATTATTAGCCATAATGGTTATTCTTTGAAATTCATCATATTGTGATTTTTCTTTATATGGCATTGATTGCCATTCGGTATATCGTCGTATTTTTCTCATTTCATAACTAGACCCCCCTTCACATAAAACTTTACATCCGTATGAGGATTCTTTTAAGAGTGGATTAATAGGAATACCGCATCTAGTAGGGTCTTTTGCATTAGTATCTTCTGAACCATAATATCTCCATTCTGCAGTATTATCTAGAATATCTTTATAAATAATACAACATTTATTGTTAGAACATATCTTAAATCCTTCATCAGAAAGTTTAACCATACTATTACATAGATCACAATATTCTCTTGGTGTGGAACTATAAACACATTCAATCTGATCCGCATTTATTTCTTTATCAAACAATGACCATAATTCTTGTTTTTTAAAATTAGGCCTTTTAACCTTTTTTGTAATATCCATTAAATAAATAATGTTAAAATATAGTTTTAATTCAATTTAATATATAATTTATGAATAAAACTAGTGATTTTTTTGATAATTTAGAAATATTTATTTTAGACACAGCATTTAAAAAGGAGATTTGCAACTATGAATATTGCACTGATTTATTTAATGAATTAACTATAATATTAAAGAAAATAGATTGCTCGAAATTTCCTTTAAGATTTGAATGTGATATAAGTAGTAATCCTTGTGATATAGCTAAATATTATGTTAAGATAGCTAATTTAATAGGAACAATATTTACAACAATTAATCCTATAGATAGCGATTGTGATTTATTTATTAAAGACTTTAAATATTTATACTATGATGTATACAATTATTCTAATAATAAATATGATAAAATTAGTGAAACAAATATGATTAAATACAATGAGGATTTACATATATTTAATAAGTATTTTTCAAAAAATGGAGTAGACATAAAAAAGTTTAGCGATATTAATTTAATTAATTGTAACTTAGAAATAAATAACTACATGTTGTCACTGAAAGATGATATTTCAAGTATTGTTATGATGAAATACGCCAATTCTATAATAAATATGATTAACAATATTAATAAATATAAAGAAAAATTAACTGAAATATTTTTTAGGGTTGTTGTTGTTAAAAATTCTAAAATTTTTTTAATTAGAAATGTAAAATTAAGAGATTTAAATAGTTATATAAATACTACAAAAGAGATATTAATAGAACTATATTCAAAATACAGCAAAGATAAAAAAAAAATGGATGATATAATAATGATGTATAATGATATATATAATTATAAAATCCGGTGTCGCGTTAAATAATTTAGGAGAATTTTTTTTTCTCATATATTATTATAATGGCTATCACAAGACGTAGATCCCGCTCAATCGCTTCAAGACGCAGATCGTACAGACGCCACGCTAAAAGCTCGAAATGCAAAGGCAAAGGCCCTGCCGCTTGCCGCGGAACACCTGGATGCAAATACGCCAGTGGACGCAAACGCTCGTACTGCCGCAAAGGCAAAGGACACTCGGTAAGAACACGCCGTGGTGTAGACAAACGCGCCGCTAAATTCTTAGCGATGAGAGGATTCATGTAAATTAATATTACAATTTGTCCTGAATTTTTTTAATCAAATCATTATTATAAACTAGATTTCCTCTAGGTGTATAACTATTTATAGATTTATATTCTTTAGTAATAGTATTAGATTCAATGTTATTAGCTAATAACATTGTATCATTATTTTCTTCATTTTTTTTAAGAATATCACCAGATCCATTAATTTCAACTCCTGTATCTTTTTTAATCTTAATTCTAACATAATCTGGTATCCAATGATTCCATGATATAAATAGCAAGTTTGGATGTGTGTATTTTATTCTAAATTCATTATCCTTAAGTTTATCGATTAGGTAGGCTATACATGCTCCCACATCATATTTAGGAATACCTAGAATAATTTCTGGAACAACATACCAACAACATTGTTCATTATTTTTTTGCTTTGCTGTTGTTTTAATGCGTTTATGAATTCTTTCTAAGATTTTATTATATGATCTTAGAGTATTGTAATCAGTTTTTTTTATAGTATCATACAAGTCGTCAATGTTAAGCTTAGTATCAAAATCAGTATTAAATAATATGTTACTATTCATTATTATAATTTTATATTATATTTAAAAAATAACTTATATACCTATATATGGTTATTAAAAACTTAGTATTTTCTGGAGGAGGACCCAATGGTTTATCTCAATTTGGAGCTATAAAAAAATTAACAGAAGATATTATTGATATAAATGATATTGAAAATATATACGCTACATCAATAGGAACAGTATTATCAATATTATTAACAATTAAAATAGATATGATAGATATCGAAGAATATTTAATTAAAAAAAATTGGAGTAAAAGTTTTTTGCATAATACAAATGATATCTTAAATTTGGATAAAAATAAAGGTTTTATAAATCACAACTTTATAAAAGAAATATTAGAATGTTTTTTAAATTCAAAAGATATAAATATAGATATTAATTTTAAAGATTTGTATGATATTTCAAATAAAAGCTTGCACTTTTATTCCATTAAATTGAATGATTATACACTAACAGAGTTTTCTTGTAAAACTACACCAGATATGCCAGTTTTAACAGCTTGTATAGCAAGTTGTTCAATACCTCCTATTTTTGGTCCAGTTTTATATAAGGACGAGCATTATATTGATGGCGGCTTTCTTAATAATTATCCTATAAATTCATGTTTAAATTCAACTAAATGCAAACATGAAGAGGTATTGGGTATAAGAGTGAGAGGAAAGCGCTCTTTCCAGTATAATAACATTGAAAAAGATACTTTCCCAAAATATTTGTGTAAAATAACTGGTGATTTAATAGGAAAGAATATGACAGATGATTTTCAAATAGATATAAGTAACAATTTAGTAATTGATACGGAATTTGAGACTACAAATATAGAACTATGGGATAGTTTTGCAAATGATATCGAATTTAGAAAAAATTTAATTACAAATGGATATAAAGTTGCCGATGAATTTAAAGAGAGGATTCAACGAACATCTTAAGGGTTTCAAATTTAGGTTTCGCGTCATATTCAATAACGGAACCATCCTTAACTAGTTTTATAGTTGGATATGATTCTACTTTAAATTGCGTTGCGGTATCTTCATCCTCGTCACAATTTACTGATTTAGTTTCTAATCTATAACCATTAATTGTTTTATCATTGTATAATTTTTCAAACTTTTCCCATTCAGGTTTAGCTTTTTTGCAGTAAGGACACCAATCGGTATAAAAATAATAAATAGTAGCAACCTTTTCGGAGGATGTTACTTCTGTTGAGCTATTTTTACCATTTCCCTTAACTTTCAGTTTTTTCATTCCATATTTTTTGTATGCAAAAGTCGCTGCACCTAAAGCTACTATAGATGCAATAATAAGCATTCCAAGATTCTTTTTTTTACCACTAACTTTAGTATATAACCCTTTAGGTTTAAGTATTGATGGTAGTTTCATTATATTATAATTATAATATAATAATATAACTTAAACGAATTATTAAATATAATTTAGTTAATATGATTATAAGAACATATGATAATAAGTTAATAAATGTAGAAATTAATAAATTAGATTCTGATTTTGAATTATATGAACTAATATTATATTTAAAATATAATATTAAATTACCTAGTAAATAGAATTGATAAATAAAATATTATATTATATTATAGTAGATAATGAAAACATTAAAAAAGAGAAATAAAAAAACATTTAAAAAAAAGGAATTTAATAGTGGAGATGGGATGGTTACATCGATCTGGGGACCTAGTTACTGGCATATATTGCATACTATGAGTTTTAATTATCCAGTTAATCCTTCTTGTGAAGATAGAAAAAATTACAGAAATTTAATTTTAAATCTTAAAAATGTATTACCCTGTAAGTATTGTAGAATTAATTTAGATAAAAATTTTAAAACATTACCATTAAGATATTGTGATTTAAAAAATAGAGAAACGTTTTCAAAGTATGTTTATGATTTGCACGAGTTGATTAATTCAATGTTGGGTAAAAAATCTGGATTAAGTTATAATGATGTAAGAGAAAGATATGAACATTTTAGATCTAGATGTACTAAAGATGATATTAATAAAAAAATATTTAAACAAAAAAAAACACTTAAACGACGAAAAGAAAAAGGTTGTACTGAGCCATTGGTTGGTAAAAAGGCTAAATGCATTTTAAAGATAGTACCACAAGAAAACAGATGTAGTACATTTGAAGTAGATAAAAAATGTATTAAAAAAAGAGTAGATTAATTACCAAAATTACTAAAATCATTAAGAACTGGTCTAGGTAAATATTTATTATCTACATTATAGTTTGGTACTTTTTTACATTCAAAAGAAGGCTCTGGACATCTACCACAGGGTGGACATGGTGGACATTTTCCATCAACTAATTCATCTTTAGTTTCTTTTTCTACTTCTTTAATTTGTATAGTTGATACTGGTGGCCATGTTTCTGTTTTTAATTGATATAAATCTTCAAATCCTGGAGTTATTTGAACAGGCGAAACTTCTTTTGATTTATTTTCACCTGCATCGTTTGGATCATAATGTAAATCCTCATGACCTTCGATACTAGATTTATTGAAAATCATAGTACACACTACTAATAATAAAAACATCATAAATAAGCATATCTTTTTATTTTCAAGTTTCATTATAATTTATACATGGAAAAAATTTAAATAATTGAAATTAATATTATTCAATTATTTATATTAATGAGTAATCTTAAGCCATATTATAATAATAATGATGTACAAGAAATAGGAATAGATGAAGCAGGTAGGGGGCCTTTATTTGGAAGAGTATATACAAGCGCGGTTATTTTACCAAAGGATAATAGTTTTAAACACGAAATAATGTGTGATAGTAAGAAAATTAAAAGTTTAAAAAAATTAAAAGAGCTTTCACAATATATAAAGGATAACTCTATTGCATGGAGTGTAGATTTTCAAGATAATAATACTATCGATAAAATTAATATAAGACAATCTGTTTTGACTTGCATGCATAATTCTGCAAAGAATGTCCTAAGTAAATTATATTTACCTAAAGCAAATTTATTAGTTGATGGCAACGATTTTAAACCATTCACATATTATTATGATGATGAAATACTTCCTTTAGATTATTATTGTATTAAAGGTGGGGACAATGAATATAGTTCTATTGCGGCTGCTTCTATTCTGGCTAAGTATGAAAGGGATATGTATATTCTTGATTTATGTGATAAATATCCTATTTTAGACGAATATTATGGTCTTAGAAGTAATAAAGGATATGGTACAAAAAAACACATAGAAGGAATTGAAAAATATGGTATAACCGATATGCATAGGAAAACTTATAACATTTGTAAAGATAAATTTAGTTTTAATTTATTATAATAAATTGATAGCAAATTAATAATGATTTTCTATCAATAACATGATTATTCTAGTCTTTGATACAGAAACAACCGGGTTACCTGAGTTCAGAGTTCCACCTAACAGCGCTAACATATTTACTTGGCCTTATATAGTACAATTAAGTTATATTCTTTTTGATTTAGATAAAAATAAGATTATTACTACATATGATTCTATTATAAAACTCCCAAAAAATGTTATTATATCTGAAGAAAGTTGCAATATACATGGTATCACAAATAGTATGAGCGATAAATCTGGTTATGATATTAAAGATGTTTTAAATATATTTAATGTTGCGTTGGAACAATGTGATTTAATAGTTGGACACAATTTAGAGTTTGATATTGATATGATATTAGCAGAATCACTTAGAAATTCTATTTCATCTGATAAAATAAGATCTATTGATAATTATTGTACTATGAAAAATTCTAAAAAACTTTGTAATATTAAAGCAAAGGGTATCAGAGGAGGATTTTATACTAAATATCCGTCACTTAAAGAGACACATATCAAGTTATTTAATACTGAACCGAAAAATTTACATAATTCATTTAATGATATTTTGGTTTGTTTGAGATGTTATTACTTTATTAATTTTAACGAAGATTTATGTAAAATAAATAGGAAATTTAATGTATTATATAAAAAATGTTGCTAGTAATTATAAATGGATAAGTGTTTACCATATTTAATATTGATTTCTATACTTTGGTCTATAAGTCCAATATTATATAAAAGAGCTGGTATATACTATAAAGAAAACGATAATTTTAATGCATTTAAATATTTGCTTTCAGGTTTTTCTATTGGATCGTTCGGAACATTGTTATTTGTTTTATCTACAACAAAATGCGAAAATTTAACAAAAAATGTTACTTATACTTATGCTATACCTATAATTTTAACCACTATACTCAGTACACTAATTTATAAAGAAGAAATTAGTGTGAAGAAAGGAATAGGGATAGCATTAATAATATCAGGATTATATTTGGTTTAATTATTTTCTTTTGGTTTTACGCAATTTTCTTTTTTTAACGCGTCTAGTTCCAGAAGCAGTATTTTTTGCTGTTGAAATTCTCCACATTTTAGAAAATTTGCTATTATCTAATTCGCGTTCTATTGATAATGTAGTATTTTTTTCTCTGATTTTGTCATTCAATTGAAGAATTTTATCATTTAATCGTTCAATTTTACTATCCTTAGCAGAAATTGTATCAGTTAGCCGAGAGATTATTTTTTCATTAGTATCCAAATTTTTATAGCATTTTTGCAAATCACTATATAAAGATATCCCTGTGTGTATATTATCGTGTTTAGGAATAGTAACTTTGAGCGTTCTGAATTTTGTTCGAGAATTAGACATATATATATATATGTTATATAATTTCATCCACTAGGCCATAGTCTAGACATGTTTGGGCGTCTAACCATATATCGCTAGATAGTAAATCGTCCAAAACAGATGAATTTAATTTTGTGTTTTCTAAATAAATGTTTTTAACTTTATTCATAAAAAAGTTTAGGTTAGTCATTTCATCTTTAATTTCATTAAATTTGCCGGATGTAGCGCCTGTTAATTGATGTACTAACATTGCGGAATTTCTGGTCATATATCTCTTGTTTCCACATACAGACATTAACGATGCAGCCGAAGCAGCAAATCCATCTACGTATACGTGTACTGGGGTCTCGATTAATTTAATCGTATCGCAAACATAGAATGTAGGCATTAAGGCTCCGCCTCCACTTTGTATATGCAATTCGATTTTAGGTTTTAAATCTGGGTAGATAACTTTTTGTTGTTGAGCTTTTTTATCTAAATCATGCAGTACCATAGTTAGTTGCATACAAGATTCGTCGGTTACTTGTCCGTACATATAAACTGAAAGTGGCTCTAAGAAATTGCTTTTCGCATTTACAGATTCGCTTTCGGCCTTAGTATTTAAAGGAACCGATAATCCTGTCGTAAACATGGTTGCTGAATTTATCAATCTCCTTCTACACATAGGTTTTTCTACAGAAAAAGATTGAATAGTGATTAAAAAAGCCAGTTTAACAAATCTGAAAAACATGGTTATATATAACCAATATTATTTATTACCTAAAATAAAAAGATGCAATATAGTACTTTTTAAATTATCATAAAAACTATTAAATTCAGTGTATGTATAACCTTTCTTTAAAATGTATTTTTTTACTATCACAGAAAGTTCTTTATATTTTGTATGATTATATCTTGGAAACAAATGATGTTCTATTTGATAATTAAGTCCACCATTCAAGTGTGAAAAAAAGTTGGATTTAAAGTTAGAGGATGTAGATAATTGATTTATTAAAAATGATGTTTCTGTATTTTTAGTGCTATTTTCAACATTTTGATAGTTATGACTTAATATAAAAAATAAAGCTAAATACCCTCCGGTAATCATTATAGGTATTTGAGTTTTAATAAAACTTATAATGGTATAATCAAAAGGTTTAATAATATTTAAATAAATAAATAAACATTTACTAATAAAATCTAGAATATACCTATTTTTAAAACATTCATATGTTTCTATTATAAGTATTTGATAAGAAAATAGAGGAAGCCCTATCAATGTATATATATGCTGAAAACATTGAAATGAATATTTATTTGAATATTTATTTAGTCTAATAATTTCTTTTCCATCTGTATCAGGGTCTTTTCCTAGTATATTAGTATATATATGATGTTTAACCATATGCTGTGTAATCCATTCTTTTCTGCTTCCACCTATTAAATTTTGAGCTAAACCAAATATAGTATTTATAGTTTTATTATTAGATAATGAACCATGATTTGCATCATGTTGTATATTTAATCCAATCAAAGCATTAACATAACCTAATACTAATGATAATTTAAAAGACCATTTAATAAAATGTAGATAGTAATTAATGTAAAAATTTGACGACAATAATAAAAATAATTTAATCCAATAATGAAATTTTGGTTTAGATGTTATTTTAGAGTCTTTAACATTTTTAATTAATTCTAAATAATCAGCATAAGCTTCTTGTGATTTATGAATTGTTTCATTAGTTAATTTACTATCATAATTAGATAATCTATATAATTTGTATTTATTGTGAGGAAATACTCTGCTATGGTTAGAAACAAAAGCCATGGTTAAGTCCTTCTCAGATTTTGAAAATAATTCGATAATATCATTACCGCCTGGATGATCGAATTTAGAGAAGTCATATATTATATTGTCAATTACAATCATATATTATTTAATTACATTAATTTTAAATAATATAGGTTATTAATTTATGCCGAACACATCTCGCAGGGCCCTTCCTCTTCTTGTGAATTATTGTTCTTAGGTTGAATAGTAAATTGTTGTGGTTGATGGCGTGGCTTTCTTCTAAGGTAGTAAATACCAGATTTAAGCCCTTGTTCCCAACTATAAAAATGCATTGATGTTAAAATTTTGTAATTAGGTTCTTCTACCCACAAATTCAAGCTTTGACTCTGGCAAACAAATGCACCTCTGTCTTTTGACATATTTATTAAGTGTTTCATCGGAATTTCCCACACTATTTTGTATTTATCTTTGACATGTTGAGATAAACCATTCAATGCTTGAATACTTCCTTTATTTGCTATAATATTTTGTTTTACATCTTCACTCCAAACACCCAATTCTATTAATTCTCTAATTAAATGTTTATTTATTATTATGAACTCTCCTGCAAGTGTTCTTCTTGTATATATATTACTTGTAAAAGGTTCAAAACACTCATTGTTTCCTAATATTTGTGATGTGGACGCGGTTGGCATTGGAGCTAATAGTAATGAATTTCTCGCTCCATGTTTCATAACATCCTTTCTAAGTTTTTTCCAATCATATCTATCGCTAGGTTTCACATCCCATAAATCAAACTGAAATTTGCCGGTTGATAGAGGAGAGCCATCAAAAGTTTCATATTTTCCATGTTTTTTGGCCAATTCTATACTCTCTTCCATTGCGCCATAATAGATTGTTTCAAATATTTTCTTATTGGTTTCACTGGCTTCTACACTATGATATGGTATATCCATCAATATAAAAGCATCAGCTAAACCTTGCACACCTATACCTATAGGTCTATGTCTCATATTACTTCTACGTGTTTTTTCGGTAGGATAATAATTTATATCTATTATGTTATTTAAATTTCTTGTTACAACTTTTGTTACTTCAAGTAACTTATCATAATTAAAAGATTTATCTATGTTTACAAACATAGATAGTGCTATACTGGCTAAATTACAAACTGCTGTCTCATTTTTATCACTATACTCTATGATTTCTACACAAAGATTAGAACTTTTAATAGTACCCAGATTTTGTTGATTTGATTTTTTATTCGCCGAATCCTTATATAAAAGATATGGTGTACCTGTTTCCATTTGTGCATCTAATATTTTAAACCAAAGATCACGAGCTTTTATTTCTTTAATTGCCTTACCAGATTTTTCACATTCTATATAATATTCTTTATATTCTTCACCACATAATTCACTCAATTTTGGACATGTATTTGGACAAAACAATGACCACATCTCATCGCTTTTTACTCTTTCCATAAACAAATCTGGAACCCATAATCCATAGAATAGATCACGTGCTCTAGCATTTTCGTCTCCGGTATTTTTCTTTAAATCTAACCATGCCTCTATATCACCATGATCTGGAGACAAATATATAGCAAAAGAGCCATTTCTTTTCGAACCACCTTGATCCACATATCTTGCTGTTTCATTAAAATTTCTTAACATAGGAATTATACCACTACTAGTGCCATTTGTACCATGAATATGTGATCCAGCAGCACGCACATTATGTATATGTAATCCTATTCCTCCAGCATACTTGGATATTAACGCACAATCTTTCAATGTATTGTAAATACCCTCAATACTATCTTCCTCCATTCCAATTAAATAACAAGAACTCAATTGTGGCCTTGGAGTACCAGCATTAAATAATGTAGGTGTTGCATGTGTAAAATATTTTTGAGACATCAATTCATATGTTTCTTTTACTGCTTCTAAATTTTCACCATGTAAACAAATAGCAACTCTCATCCACATGTGCTGGGGTCTTTCTACAACTACTTTATCAATACTCATTAAATATGCTCTTTCAAGTGTCTTAAAACCAAAATAATCTATATCAAAATCTCTACTATAATCTATCATTTCATCATATTTTGTAGCATTTTTTAATACATTGCTGTAAAAAACTTTAGATAATAAAGGTTTATTATTATTAGTTTTTTTATCAAAATAATTATTCAATAATTCCATAGTTTTAGAAAAAGTATTAAGGGTATTTTTATGATTATTTGATACCACAACTCTACTTGCCAATATACCATAATCTGGGTGTGTTGTAATTTGACTTGCACAATGTTGCGCTGTAAGTTCGTCAATTTTTTTAGTTTCTATACCATTGTAAAGTTGTTCAATAATTCTCATAACAAGAGATGTATAATTTAAATTAATACCAACTTCTTCACCTAATTTTTTTACTCTTTTTAGTATCTTATCAAACGATATAGCTTCTTTTTTCCCGTCTCTTTTAATCACGTACATATCGTCATCCATAATTATATACTTTACAATATTATAATTTTAAATAGATTAAAATTATAATATTAATAGTATTATATATGCTTAATAAAAAAAAATACAACAAAATGGCTTTGGCTACAATGGGAATACTATCAGCTGGGATAGTATTATGTTTATTAGGATATAAACCTCCTGGAACTAAAAAACTAATTGAATCATCTAAGTAATAAACTATAGAATTTAGGTATTGTAATTATAAAATATAAATGAAAGGCACAATGTAATATAGTTATTAAATTTAATTTACCATAAATATTCAAAATACCAATAAATATTTGATTTATTAATGAATAAATAATTATAAAAATTGAAATATTTAAGCCAAAAATCGAATAAAATTGGTATATGTAATTTAATACAGCAATCCAATCTACAAAACTATATATATCTTTGTAATACCATTTATCTCTTCTATTATGATTAACAACAGAAGTTATCCCGACAACAACATGAGATATAGTAAGTTCATTGGGTATATATGTATATGCAATAATACCTTGGATTAAAATTATCCACGATGTTATGTAACAATATACAGGTATTTTCATATATTATATATCAACATTAATAATTAAAGGGAATGCTCTATTCTTTTTTGGTTTTTCCTTATTTTTTTTAGCTTTCCTTTTATCCCATGACTTGTCTACTCTTTCTTTTTCTATAATATTCCAAATTTTCTCAATTTCCGGTATAGCTTTAGTAAGCCATGATTTATTACGTAAAACTAAAATATTACTGACTTTTTCCAATTTCCAATAGATATTTTGCATCCACTCATAACCTTCGTTGTCTTTTAAATTTAACATGTCTTTCTCCCATTTATCAAATTCTAATTTATCACATGCAAAAGGCGGATAGAAGTAATAAGATTTATTATCTTTAATAAAATGTAAAAATACCCCTTTATATCTACAATCTTTACTTTCGTTAAAAGAGCCATCATTATAGAAATCTTTACTACTATTATATTGAGTAAATTTTGTTTCTAGAAAATCACAATAATTTAAATTACATACTTCCATCTGTAGTTGCATTTGTATCCAATATTCATCTTTGGGTATCCCTGTTATCTCTCTAGATATAGGATTTTTAATTTCTAACATTCTTCCATATAAATTCGAACTAGGATCTGTGTTAATACCATCTGGAGATGCTCCCAAAAATTTAAAATTTTGATGCTGTATACAACCAAAATCCTCCACCTTTGTATTGTAATGATATTCATAATACATTACTGACAAAGGCTCATATTTTACACCCCAATGCAGCGGACCATCTAAATCTTCGTAACTACCACTATGCATCGTAAAATCTTTACATTTTTCACAAATTATCTCGTTCTTCTTTGCGTCTGTACCTAAACATTTATATGCATTACTTGCTGTAATTAAATCATATCTAAATCTATACCATGCTTCCGTTCTTTGTGGCGGTTGAGGAATATTTCTTATTATAGATATTTTCTCGTTAACTTTATTTATATTTGGAATATGTTTAGAATGATTATTTTTATGTGAACGGCAAGGCATAACATTTTTATAATAATTATTTAAAACTCTATTTATATGTTTCATAAAATATTTTACTTCTTTTTTATCTAATTTTGTTATATCTAATCTTGATTTTATATCATTTATTAAAGCTTTACTAAAACTTGATTTATAGAATTTTAATAGATTATTTTCAACATATTGATGCACTATTTCATCTACTTTTTTTATTAGAATATTGTCATAGTTGAACATATATTACTATATATATTGTCTTTTAATTGTTATCAATTTAATTATTTTTTTATATCTTTACTTTTATTTGTATCGCTTTTGTTCTTAACGGTTTTCTTTTTTGGCGCTAATGATTTAAGATGCGAAACTTTTCTTTCAGCATTTTTGATAGTATGTTTTCTTGACACTTTATTAAACATTAGATTAGGTATAGTTTTAATCGTACCATCGCTTTTGTCATAAACCACATCTTTAGCTTTTTGCAGTAGTTTTTTGTTTAATGAATCTTGCAATAATCTTTGCAAATCTTCTTTTTCTTTATCGTTCATTTTATATTGTTCTGAATAATCATCTACAAAACTATTAATCTTATTAATTTTCATAGTTTTATTTAATTTACTCCATGGTAATTTATCACTATTAAGTTTGTCTTTTTTAATTAACTCATCTAGATCGCTAATATTTTCTTGCGTTCTACTATCTGCTGTATGCGGACTTAAAAGCATAGTTTTATATTTTATGTTTTTAAGCTCAATACACTCATCTGTGGTCATCTATATATATATATATTTCATTAAATTTAACTTGTTTTTACTTATTATCTATATATATATATATATATATATATGTATATATTTCGTCAAAGAGATAGATCAGATAGTCGTAATCATCGTAATACACCATCTTCGAGAAGCGCTGCGCGTGCTAAGCGACGAGTGATTCGAAATACAGGTTCTCGTTATCCTTCCGATGCCTTCCTTGCGCCTCAAGAAGAAGTATTAAAACATGTTGAGCAAACAACAGGTTGTGATGAATCTTTGCGACCGCCATCGCTTACTAGAGCATCATCAGTGCAGCTAGATTATCCTCCAATTCCAGGTTATACAGCGCCTCCTACACGGCGCGAATACTTTGGATTTCGTCGCCCTAGAAACGCATGGTGTATAGGGTCTTACTTTAGAGATAGGAATTTTGAACGGACAAGGAAAAACAAAATAGATGCATTAATAACTCGAGGAGCAAGCGATAAAGAAATAGAAAAGGAAATAAAAGTATTTGATACAAGTGTGAATAATAGAAATTTAGCGCAGAAAAAGTGGGAAAGCGATGGATTTACTTCAATAATACCTCCAAGCAGACCAAGAACCGCTCGCGGAACAAGAAAGAAAAAACGAAAAGCTAAAGCTAAGAAAGTGCGTTTTAGCAGGACACGTCGCCCAAGACGTTCAAGAAGATCTAAACGTTCAAGAAGATCTAAACGTTCAAGAAGATCTCGCTCTATCCGTAGACCCCGCACTAACCGCAAACGTCGTATTCGTGAACGCATTCCTACACCATATATAAGAAGCAAAAATAGAAGTGCATCTAGCATAACTTTCTCACCTACAGATGTCCCTACTCCAATTTAATCGATTTCATCTATTTTTGGTCCATCTTCTTCTGGATTCAAATCGCCAGGCATACCACCAGGCATACCACCAGGCATACCACCAGGCATACCGCCAGGCATACCACCAGGCATACCGCCAGGCATACCGCCAGGCATACCGCCAGGCATCTGCATTTTTTGTATAACTGGATTAATTAAAGCTTGAAATTCTTTTTCTTTTTCTTCTAATTCCATTTTTTCTGCAGAAACATTATTAGACAACCAAGTAATTGCTTCACCACATTTTTCATTTATTAAATCCTTGTCTTCGTCAGATAATTTTTCTTGGACGTTATTATCAGATAACATACTCTTAGTTTGATAAACTAAATTCTCGAAACTATTTCTAGCTTCCACATTTAATCTATGGTTTTCATCATCTGTTTTATATTTTTCGGCATCATCGACCATTCGCTGTATTTCTTCGTCACTTAGTCTTCCTTTATCATTTGTAATCTGGATTTTATTTTCTTTTCCAGTAGATTTCTCTACTGCTCCGACATTTAAAATACCATTCGAATCTATATCAAAAGATACTTCAATTTGTGGCGTTCCTCTAGGCATAGGTGGAATACCATCTAGAATAAACTCACCCAATTTATTATTGTCTTTGGTCATTGCGCGTTCACCCTCAAATACCTGAATTTGAACACCAGGCTGATTATCGGCATATGTAGAAAATGTTTGTGACTTTTTGCAAGGAATAGAATGATTTCTTTCAATAAGTTTTGTCATTATACCTCCTGCGGTTTCCAAACCTAACGATAAAGGTGTTACATCCAGTAAAAGCAAATCTTTAAGAGTTTCGGATTTATTATTACCACTTAAGATGGCTGCTTGCACTGTGGCTCCATATGCGACAGCTTCATCAGGATTGATAGATTTACACAATTCTTTACCGTTGAAATAATCCGAAAGCAAGTCTTGAATCTTTGGAATACGCGTAGATCCGCCAACTAAAACAACTTCATCTACCTTGTTTTTAGAAATACTGGCATCTTTTAACACTTTTTCAACAGGAACCATACATTTTCTAAAATAATCCATGTTCATATCTTCAAATCTGGCACGCGTTATCGTGGAATTAAAATCTATTCCATCATGTAAAGAATCTATTTCAATTACAGCTTGTGTAGAAGATGATAGTGTACGTTTAGCTCTTTCACACGCTGTTCTAAGTCTTCGTAAAGCACGCTGATTATCCCCTATATCTTTTTTATGTTTTTTCTTGAATTCTTGCTTGAAATATTCAACCATGCGATTATCGAAATCCTCGCCACCTAAATGTGTATCTCCTGCCGTAGCTTTGACTTCAAATATTCCTTCGTCAATTGTTAGTAATGAAACATCAAAGGTTCCACCACCTAAATCAAAAATAAGTACTGTTTTTTCATCACCTTTTTTATCTAATCCATAAGCTATTGCGGCAGCAGTAGGTTCATTAATAATTCGTAATATGTTTAAACCTGCTATAGTACCAGCATCTTTAGTTGCTTGTCTTTGAGCATCATTAAAGTATGCGGGAACAGTTACAACAGCATTATTTACAGTTTTACCAATATAGGCTTCTGCGATTTCTTTCATTTTTACTAAAATAACTGACGATATTTCTTCCGCACTAAAAGTTTTTAGTTCATTTTTATACTCAACTTGTATCATAGGCTTAGCGTTTGCATCAGGAGTAACTTTGAAAGGCCACAATTTAATATCGTCTTTAATAATAGTATCTGTAAATTTACGCCCAATTAGTCGTTTAGCATCAAAAATAGTATTACAAGGATTCATAGCTGCTTGATTTTTTGCAGCATCTCCTATAAGCCTCTCTGTTTCGTTGAATGCGACATACGATGGTGTCGTACGATTACCTTGATCGTTAGCTATAATCTCTACTCTATCATTTTGCCAAATACCAACACACGAGTATGTGGTTCCTAAATCAATACCTACTGCTAATTCACTCATAATAACTAATAATGTATTAAATCTTTAATTTATTTTTATTTTAATTTAATATATGAAAAAGATTTCGATAGAAGGAAATAGTACTATTAAAAAACTTATACCAGACCAATACGATAGTACCCGAAAAGAGATTACTGAAAATAAAATAGAGAATAAATTGTTGGAGCACAATAAACAAATAGAAATAATTAATAAAATATATTTGGACGATATAAATAGTGATGAAAAATTGGTGGTCAAATTTATAAATAAGAAATTAAACAGTTATAAACAACAAGACGTTAAAAATAATATTTATGGAGAGAATTTTTTTGTAAAACCAGATAATGTAGTCGAATTACTAGTAAAATGTAAACTAAGATGTTTATATTGTAATAATAAGATTTTTTTGATATATAAAGAAATAAAAGATAAACACCAGTGGACATTAGATCGAATAAACAATGATATGGGTCATAATAAGGGGAATGTAGTAATAAGCTGTTTAGATTGCAATCTACATAGAAGAAATCAAAATATTAATAAATTTTTATTTACAAAAAAACTTAATATAATTAAAAATTAATTTGAACTTAAAAGTATAAGAATTATAAAATATAATGTCGAGCTATGTTACTCAAAATGATTTATTATTAAAAAACTTAAAAGATTTTTATAGTAAAGATGATCGTATAGATACAATGTTACGTGTTATAAATGGAGAATCAAAAATATCTTTAAGAATAGTAGATTGGTTTGTAACAAATTATGCTAAAGAAAAATATGTAGTCTATCAGTTAGAACATGACAAAAGAATTAAAGTATATGATAGTTATAAATTAAATTTGAGAGCTTATTCAAAAAAAAGGTTTGATCCATTTTGTAGATGGGATAGAATAACAATCCCATATAAGGAGGGTAAGCATATTCAAACTACTATAGGACAATTAAATTTTTTTAAATGGGCAATTGAAAACAAAATAATCGGATATATAGATGAAAACTATGAATCGATAGAAAAAGATATGAATAGTAGAAATAGCACATCTAAAAAAAATAGTAATAATATTGACAATAAAACAAGAAAAAAAAGAGAAGAATTGTCTATACACGCAGTTAAGAGTGTTAAAAAAGAGTCAATAGATATTATTGTTAAATTTGATTAATTTTGAATTTAAATATAAATATATAAAATTAGATAATGGGAAATGAACAATCTTGTATTAATAAAGTTAATTTTGAAGATATAAAAAAAGTTAGTAAAAATGATTATATATTGATAAATACATTAAATAGTACTAATCAACAATGCTTAATAGTAAATACTATACCCATTGATAAAGAAGTACATATAGTCGAAAAAGCTATAAAAGAAAAAAAAATAATTATTATATATGGTAAGAATACAAATGATTATACTATATATAAAAAATATAATCAATTAGTATCCATGGGACATAAAAATACTTATTTATATTGTGGTGGATTATTTGAGTGGTTGACATTGCAAGATATATATGGAAATGAACAATTTAAAACTACATCTAGTGAATTAGATATTCTAAAATATAAATCTGATAGTGATTTAAATAAACTTTTAATTAAAAATTGAATTAATGTCTATTATATATTAATATAATAGACATTATGGAGTTTTCACAAACCAAACTCAATTATATCGAATGGAATAGCATAGAAATACCCTCATCTCCCAATGAATTAGAGATTCTGAATCTAATTACAAACGCCTATCATAATATTGATTATAAATACAATAAACTGAATTCTTTATTGGATATCTTAAAGCTTGAATCCAATAACGAGTCCAGTTATGATACCTATCTATACGACAAGTTTATCAAAAAATCAGTAGATAATTTTATTAAAAAGTATAATTTAGATTATAAATATCATAGCAATGAAGAGAAAAAAAAAATTAAAAAAGCTGATGAAATAAGAATTGAATCATTGAGAAAACTCGTTGAAAATAATAAAATAGTATTTGAATTTTTATTGATTGATATTATAAAAAATTTATTTAAATCGAAAAAAAGCAAAATGTATTACTACTTTTCATTGTTTAATATATACAAATTAAATGTTAGAAATATAAATAAACATGTTAAAAAGTTTGTAGAATATATATTGGATATTTTTAAGTTGGATATACCGATTGAAAAGTTGATTAATAATGCTGATAGTATTATTGAAAAAAATGAATACATATACAAATATCAAGATTATCAATTATACGACCATCAAAAAGAACTTTTTACTATTATTAAATATCCAAAACCTAAACTAATTCTATACAAGGCTCCTACTGGAACAGGTAAAACTATGAGTCCAATTGGTATATCAGAAGAATATAGAGTAATATTCGTATGTGCGGCTAGGCATGTGGGATTGGCTTTGGCAAAAGCGGCTATTTCAAAAAAAAAAAAGATAGCATTTTGTTTTGGTTGTGACGATATTGAGGATATTAAATTACATTATTTTGCGGTATCTTCATGTACTAGAGATAAAAGAAACGGAACTATTAAAAAAGTAGATAATACATGTGGTGAAAAGGTAGAAATTATAATTTCAGATATAAAATCATACCCATCAGCAATGAATTATATGTTAGAGTTTAATAAAAAAGAGGATATTGTTTTATATTGGGACGAACCAACAATTAGTTTAGATTATGAAGAACACGAATTGCATAAGTATATTAAACATAATTGGAAAATAAACATTATACCAAATATAGTTCTTTCATCTGCAACATTTCCATGTGATTATGAGATAAATGATAGTATAGAAGATTTTAAAACTAGATTCGGTGAAGAATCATTTGTTTATACTATTTCCAGTAACGATTATAAAAAAACTATACCTATTCTAGGTAAGGATAACAAGATAAAGTTACCGCATAATATTTGCAATTCTTATGAAGAATTACAGAAATCTATAAATTATTGTAGCAATAATTTGACAATTCTAAGATATTTCGATATTAAAAGCATTATACTATTTACAATTACTATGAAAAACAAAAATTATATTAAAGAAAGATATAATATTGAAAATTATTTTGAAACAATAGAAGATGTAACCATTTCAAATATAAAATTATGGTATTTAGAATTACTTAAAAATATATCATTTGAACAATTTACAGATATTAAATCTTTAGATACAGATGCAATATTTAATAGTACCATTAATATCACCACTAGCGATTCTGTTACACTTACAGATGGTCCTACAATATATATGACAGATGATATAATTAAGGTAGCAAGATTTTGTTTGCAAATTGCAAAAATACCACCATCTATAGTTATTGATATACAAAAGAATATAGAATATAATAATAATTTAAGTAAAAAAATATCACAACTGGAAAAAGACTTAGATGATGGTACAAAAAAAGATCAAGGAAAAGAAAAAAAAATTAGTGATGGTAGAATTGATGAATCTATGAAAATCTTAACTAAACAAATTAATACTTTACGAGGATTAATTAAAAATATAGAGTTACCAGAACGCTATATTCCTAATAAAAAGGAACATTCAGAAAAGTGGGATTATGAATATAATTATAATATATTTACAAGCGATATACAGAGTGAAGTAGTAGAGAAAATATTACTTTTAGATGATGTTGATGATATATGGAAAATATTGCTATTGATGGGTATTGGTGTTTTCGCTAATCACGAAAATAAGAATTATGTAGAAATTATGAAAATGCTATCACAAGAACAAAAATTATTTATGATTATAGCATCAACTGATTATATCTATGGTACTAATTATCAATTTTGCCATGGTTATATTGGAAAAGATCTAAGTAATTTAACTCAAGAAAAAACTATTCAAGCACTGGGTCGTATTGGTAGAAGCAAACTACAACAAACATATACACTTAGATTTAGAGACGACGAACTGGTTAAAAAAGTTTTCATACCTCAGGATTACAAACCCGAAATAACGAATATTAATAAATTATTATCTAGCAGTTAAACACCATTCGACTAATGAATTTTATTATGTCCTATACACATTTGTATTAATATTTGTGCGCATTAATGAACGCCATATAGAATTACTTGTATCTAATTCAGAGTTATTAATTGTGTTATTGTTTATGTTATTATTTTCAATAATGTTACTATCTATATTTTGTTCAATCATATCAGATATTATATTATGTATTCTGTTATTTCTATTTGCGTAACTATAGCGTACTTCACCGCTATGGCTTTCTGGAAAGATATTTAAGGTTCTATTAATTTCTCTATAATTGGGGGAATTGATTAGAACTCTATCTCTTTCGGCGGCGCTCGCGGCCCTTTGAAATGATTCTCTTAGAGTATCATCATTAATATTATCATTAATACTATCTCTAAAAATACTCCAAAATTCTGCCAATTCTAACGGAGTATCTGTTTCCCGATTAAAACTCGGCTCTCCAGTATAAATATTATCTATTGTTCTATATTCTTCTTTAACGGGTTCTCGACATGTTGGACACTTTTTATTTCTTAAATTCCATTTATTAAAACATTCTTCACAAATCAAATGATCACATGTATAGTATTTTTTATTAATAATACATTTTTCATAGCAACATGGACATTCTTTCATATTTATATTTATAAAGAATTTTTGTATTTTTTTAACTGCATCAATTTTAATCAAGTAAGATATTCTTGAGCTTTTTACCTTAGATACATCGTTATAAAATATAGATTCTGGTATAGAATACATATATTCTGGTTTTATAACTAAATTAATATAGTCTTTTGCAAATACTTTTTTAATAGAATCATTTGAATCAATAATTATTTCATCATTATACAATAATTTAAAGTTATTGATATTACATTTATCACATATAAATGGCTTGATCAATCTTAACATTTCGGTTACACTTGTATAATGGTTAAAATCATATACACCTGTAGTTCCAGATTTATAAAGTTTACAAACAAATCTTATAGTGTTTTCTAATTGTTTTTTTGGCCATTGTTCCATCTTTTATTTAAAGATATTAAATAATATTAATATTGATTCAATTATTAATATTATAATCCTGCTCTTCCTTGTTTTAAATACAGGGCTATCAAAAAAGAACCTAATCCTATTACATATACATGTATCCAATGTGGGGGACATTTATCTTTCATACCAAACACAGCTGCTAATTTGCAATGTTGTGAATGAGGAAATAATCCCCAAAATATTGCATTAGCTAAAAAAAATAATGTCAATATTGAGTGCGTAGAAGTGCCTTTTTTCATATTCATCATATATATATATTAAATATATATTTAATTAACGATATTCCTTAATTATTTCAATAGTATTTATCTCGTTTTTAATTGCCTGAATAAGAAGCTCAATTATGTATTTATCTTCTTCCTTAGAAATAATAGGAATCATCAATTCTAAAATATTCAGCTGTATTTTAATTGTTTTGAATTCATCTATTTTAGAAAGCAAGTCGTTGCGATAATTAGAAACATATCCGCTTATCGGTTCTTGAATCGCGTCAATACATCTGTATTTCTCGTTGAAGTTATTAATTACTTCAATTGCTTTAAGTGCTTCATCGCGTGCAATGTCTCTATCGCTAGGTCTTTCTGGTCCATCGGGCGGCATTCAATACATTAACAAGGATTTGTTTTTAAATCAATTTTAAATCATAACTTACCAGGCTAAATCGCCACCAAGAACTACATCATCACCTAATGCGCTGTATGATGAAATTTCTTGTTCCACCTCATGAGGAACCACCGCGGCACCCATTGGAAATTCTACTGGCGCAGTATTAACTACACGAACAACATTACCAGAACCCGGCGTCTCAATCACACAGAAAAATGGTCTTGCGAATCCGTCCTCCGTATACAGCTCTACTACCTGCTTGTTGTTGTTTGGACCCTGTAGAAGCTCGATTCTAGCATTTAGCGGACGACCATCCGTCTTTAGAAGA
>MDSV01135674.1_pt1 | contig 25047 bp, 24 predicted proteins | sample 810851 | NCBI WGS metagenome assembly MDSV01 (sample SAMN05326640, study PRJNA326480) | marine metagenome | isolation source: seawater | place: Atlantic Ocean: North East | collected 2012
CTCGTCATTTTAAACATTAATTTTATTAACTTGTAACACACTTAAATTAATTATGGCATTTTTTGATTTTTGGTCTGAATCTATAGCAATTGACTTAGGAACTGCTAATACACTTATAATTCATAATGATAAAGTAGTTGTTGATAGCCCATCGATTGTTGCAATAGATAAAAAAACTGAAAAAATAATTGCTGTTGGTACGGAAGCTAGCTTAATGCAAGGTAAAACCCATGAAAATATTAAAACTATTCGTCCACTAAAGGATGGAGTAATTGCTGATTTTAATGCTTCAGAACAAATGATAAGCTTATTAATTAAAAGTATTCCTGCTTTAAACAAAAAATTTTTCACTCCAGCACTAAAAATGGTAATTTGTATTCCCTCCGGAATTACAGAAGTAGAAATGAGAGCTGTCAGAGAATCAGCAGAAAGAGTTAATGGTAAAGAAGTTTATTTAATACATGAACCAATGGCAGCAGCAATTGGAATTGGTGTTGATATAATGCAGCCTAAAGGCAATATGATTGTTGACATTGGTGGTGGAACAACTGAAATTGCTGTAATTGCATTATCTGGAATAGTTTGTGATAAATCAGTTAAAGTTGCCGGTGATGTATTTACTGGAGATATAATTTATTACATGAGAACTCAACATAATTTATTTATTGGAGAAAGAACAGCTGAAAAAATTAAAATTTCAATTGGTTCAGCATCTGATGAATTAGAAAGTCCTCCGGATGATATTTCCGTGCAAGGAAGAGATCTGTTGACTGGAAAACCAAAAGAAGCACTTATTTCATTTCGAGAGATAGCAAAAGCTCTAGACAAATCTATTATAAGAATTGAAGACTCAGTAATGGAAACACTATCTCAAACCCCTCCTGAGCTAGCTGCTGATATATACAACACAGGAATATATTTAGCGGGTGGAGGATCTATGTTAAGAGGGCTTGATAAAAGACTTTCTAAAAAAACTGATTTGCCAGTATTTATAGCTGAAGACCCTCTTAGAGCAGTAGTCAGAGGAACTGGAATAACTCTAAAAAATATTGAAAGATATAAAAGTGTTCTAGTGAAATAGTAATTAATTATGCAACGAATCATTGATAGCATCTTATCCAATAAAGATGTTTTAGTTTTTTTAATTCTGTTGTTATTTTCAATTTATCTTGTAATTTATTCAAATAATTACCACCAATCTAAATTCAACAGTATTTCAAATAATGTTACAAATATTATTTTTGAAAAGTACTCATTGGTTGAAAATTATTTCAACTTAAAAAATAAAAATGAAAAATTAGTTAAAGAAAATTTAGATTTAATAAATCGTCTATTTTCAAAAGAAGAAATAATAAATGATTCAACTGTAACTAACTCGTCCTACATATTCTCTTCAGCAAAAATTATTACTAATAATTTTTCGCATTCGAAAAATTATTTGATAATTGATAAGGGTTTAAATGATGGAATTAATAAAGAAATGGGTGTGGTATCTTCTTATGGAATAATTGGAATTATAATAGATGTTTCAGAAAATTATTCTAAAGTAATGTCTATTTTAAATTTAAATTCAAAAATAAATGCTAAAATTAAAAATTCATTCCACTTTGGAAGTTTACAATGGAATGGTGAAAATCCAAGTATTTTAAATTTAAATGATGTGCCAAAAATAGCAAAAATTAAAATTGGAGATAGTATAGTTTCTGGTGGTATGTCTGCAATTTTTCCAGAAAATTTGCCAATCGGAATTATTTCAAAAATTGATTTAAAAAATTCAGAAAATTATTATTCAATAGAAATTTTAATAAATAATGACATGACTAGTTTAAAAAATGTTTATGTTATAAATAATCTTAATAGAGATGAAATTAATAATTTAAAAAGTTTAATAAATGAGTAATCTTTATTTTATTATTGCTTTAAGGTTTATTCTTTTAATAATTTTTCAAGGTCTTATTTTTAATAAATTCGATTTATTTGGAATGTATGACCCTCATATTTCATTGATATTTATTTTAATATTTCCAATCAAATTAAACAGAATATTTTTTTTAATAATTAGTTTCTCTTTTGGATTAATCTTAGATTACTTCACTAATTCAATTGGAATTAATGCTGCTGCATTTGTAACTATAGCTTTTATTAGACCATATATTATGAATTTTGTTTTTGGAAATTTTTATGATCCTCACGGTGTAAAAATACTTAAAGATTATGTCGAAGATTCAACCATTTATCAAAAAATACTGTTTTTAATTATTATTATTTTAATTCACCACTTTATTATGTTCTCACTTGAATCGTTTAGAATTGATCAAATAGAATTTATACTTAAAAAAACTTTTTATACTTCTTTACTTTCATTAATTTTTTGTTCTACCTTAATTTATCTTTTAGCCAGTAATGAAAGATAAACTGTTACCAATACTAATAATTTCATCTTGTATATTATTTATTATAAGATTATTTTGGATTCAGATAATTGATATAGATAATGTTCAATTATCAAAAAAAAATTCAGTTGAAAGAATTTATCAATATCCAGAAAGGGGTTATATCTTTGATAGAAACAATAATCTTTTAGTTGGAAATGAGTCTTTTTATGATTTAATGATCACCCCAAAGGATGTTAAAAAAATAGATACTACAGAGTTTTGTAAAATTTTTAAAATATCTAAATCTGAATTAATTAAAAAAATTGATAGAGCTTCAAAATACTCTAAAATAAAACCCTCTGTTTTTCTATCTCAAATTTCTAAAAATGATTTTGCACTAATTCAAGAAAAACTTTGGAAATATGATGGATTTTCAATTATAAGAAAATCCAACAGACAGTATTTAACAAATTCTGCTTCAAATATTTTAGGATATATAAGTGAGGTAAATGATTATGAAATTAATGATAATAGTTATTATGAATCAGGAGAACTAATTGGAAGACAAGGTTTAGAAAAATCCTATGAAAAAGAATTAAGAGGAATCAAAGGAGTAAAATATTTCCAAAAAGACAAATTTAATAGAATAACAAATTCATATAAAAATGGCTTTTTTGATACAATTATTGTTCCCGCAAATGATATTAAATTAGGTATTGATATAGCTCTTCAAGAATATGGAGATTCACTATTGAAAAATAAATTTGGAAGTATAATTGCTATTGAACCTTCAACTGGTGAAATATTAGCACTTATTAATTCCCCTACATTTGATCCAAATTTATTAATTGGAAGAAATAGATCATTAAACTATAAAAAGTTAAAAAATGATAGTATAGGAAAGCCATTATTTGATAGAGGATTACAAGGACAATATCCCCCGGGTTCTACCTTTAAATTAGTTAATGGTTTAATTGGTTTACAAGAAAACATTATTAAAAATAATACAACTATTAAATGTAATGAAGGACATTTTTATTCAAAAAACAGATTCATGAAGTGTCATTGTAAAATTGGAACAGTAAACAATTTAAATAAGGCTATTTACAATTCATGTAATACATTTTTTGCTAATATTTATAAACAAACTCTAGACAAATTTCCAAATTCAAAATTAGGCATAGATAATTGGAAAAAACATATTGAAAGTTTTGGTTTTGGCAATTATCTAGGTTATGATCATCCAATTGGAAGACCAGGATTAATTCCTGATTCAAATTATTATGATAAATGGTATCCAAATGGGGCATGGAGAGCAGCTACAACTATTTCTAATGGAATTGGACAAGGTGAAATATTAACTACTCCTATTCAATTGGCTAATCTTACAGCAATTATTGCAAATAGAGGATAGTATAAAACTCCTCATCTAGTAAAAAACATCACAAAAAAATCTTTAAAAGAAAAATACACTGAAAAAAAATTCACTACAATTGATTCAATTCATTTTGAAAAGATAATTGAAGGAATGTTTAATGTTACTCTTAAAGGAACTGCACAGAATGCAAAAATTAAGGGAATTAAAGTAGCTGGCAAAACAGGAACCGCTGAAAATTTTATCAAAATTAATGGGAAAAGGCTTCAACTAACAGATCATTCAATATTTATAGGTTTTGCTCCAATAGAAAATCCTAAAATAGCAATAGCTGTTTTTATTGAAAATGGTTATTGGGGAACAAGATGGGCTGCTCCAATAGCTAGTTTAATGATGGAAAATTATTTAAACAAAAAAATTGAAAGAAAATATTTAGAAACATACATAGTTAATGGTAATTTAATGGATGAATATAAAAAACCATATTTAAAATCAAATTTTAAAATAAATGAATGAAATTAATTTGAAAAAAATTGATTTAACTACAGTCTTTATAGTTATTCTACTTATTATTATGGGTTTAGTAAATATTTATTCTACAATTCATGCAGACAATCTTGAATCTCCATTACTAATGAATAACCCTTTTGGGAAACAAATTGCATTTATTTTAATTTCTATTCTTCTTTTTTTAATTATTCAGTTTATTCCTTATAAGTATTTTCAAAAATTTGCAAGTATAATATACTTACTATCCATATTATCCCTATTAGGGTTATTTGTGTTTGGTAAAACTATTAATGGTTCAACAGCATGGTATCAAATATTTGGATTTGGACTACAACCTAGTGAATTTGCTAAACCAATAACAGCTCTCGCACTAGCAAAATATTTAAGTGATATTAATTCTAATATTAAAACAATAAAAACTCAATTTTATTCATTTTTAATAATATTTGTTCCTATTTTATTAATCATATTACAACCTGACCCTGGAAGTACTTTAATTTTTCTAAGTTTTTTTTTAGTTTTTTATAAAATTGGTCTTCCTTCAATTTATATGAATTTCTTCATTGGTTTCATTATATTATTTTTTCTAACTATTCTTTTTTCTAAAGAAATGATGATTTTAATAATTATAACTATTTCAATTATGATAATTTCATATTTAAAAAAAAAGAAAAGACCTATTAGAAAATTCATCACCTATTCCCTTATTTTTTGCTCATTTATTTTTTCAGTTGACTTTATTTTCAATAATATTTTTGAACAACATCATAGAGACAGATTTAATATAGTAATGGGAATCCAAGAAGATAATAGAGGAATTGGATATAATACAAATCAATCTAAAATTGCATTTGCATCTGGTGGTCTTATTGGTGAAGGATTTTTAAAAGGAACTCAAACCAGAGGAAATTTTGTTCCTTTTCAACACACAGATTATATTTTTTCAGCGATAGGAGAAGAGTGGGGATTTATTGGTGCATCTTTAGTAATTTGCTTGTTTGCACTCTTAATGTTAAGAATATCTAAACGGGCTGAATTACAAAGAAATTTATTTAGTAAAATTTTCTCTTATTCCACCGCTACGATTATTTTTAGTCATTTTTTTATTAATATTGGAATGGTTTTAGGTTTAGTTCCTACAATAGGAATTCCATTACCTTTTTTTAGTTATGGCGGCTCAAGTCTTTTAGGATTTGTTCTTATGATAGGTATATATGTAAGATTAGATTCGAAAAGAACTAGTAAATGGTAATCTATTTGTTATCATTAAATAAATCAGAAAGATTATTTCCTAAAAACATAAAACTAGTAACCAATAACATAATTGAAATGCCTGGAATAAAAGCCAAATAGGCTTTTCCTAAAATGATAAATTGATAATTATCTTTAATCATTGATCCCCAACTAGGTATAGGCGGTTGAGTTCCTATGCCTAAAAAACTCAAACCACTTTCAATAAGAATTGCTGCTGCAAAATTAGCTGCACATATAATTAAAATTGGTCCTATAATATTTGGCAATAAATGTTTGATAAAGATTCTAATATCAGAGAACCCTAAAACTTTTGTAGCTACTATATAATCTTTATTTTTTTCAGAAATCACTTGTCCTCTTACAACTCTTGCAACTTCAACCCACATAGTCAAGCCTACTGCAAGATAAACTTGCCAAAATCCTTTTCCTAATGATACAGAAATAGCTATTACAAGCAATAATGTTGGAATAGACCAGAAAACATTAATAGTTGTCATAACAATTTTATCTACTAATCCACCATAATATCCTCCTAACATTCCAATTGAAAGTCCAATTATTAAAGAAATTAAAACTGCAATAAAACCAATTGATAGAGATACTCTTGTTCCTAAAACAACTCTTCCAAATACATCTCTTCCGAAACTATCAGTTCCAAAAATAAAAATTCTTTTTTTTATATATTTTTTTTCAATTTCTTTTACTGAAAGATCTGGTTGAAATAAATGATATTCAACAAATAATTTTTCATTGGAATAATTTTCAAACTTAATTCCCTCTTTCATTAAATCATAATTTTTTATGACAATTTCCTTATTCGGAAATTTTTTTCCAAAAAACTTAATATTAAAATAAGACTGGTTATAATTTGAGGAATTAGGCATCTCTAAAATATACGTTTCAAAACCAGGTGGCATAGAATGGATTGATAAATGCATCTGATTTGAATATTGGGAATCATCTGGAATTAAAAAGTAAGAAAAGAATGAAATAAATATACAAAAAGCAATAAAAATTAATGAAATTAAAATGCCAAAATGTTTATAAAAAAACTTTTTATTTTTTATAAACATTAATTTTTATTTGCAATGATAGATTTTTTATCAATTGATTTTGATTTTAAATTATCTAAAACTTTTAAGCCTTGATCTAACTGAAAATCTGACTGCAAACCTTTTGTCCAACGACTTCTTTTTTCCAAAATTTCTTTAGAATTTTCAATAGATTTTTCTTCTAATGAAATAAATTCAAATTTTAATTCATTTTTATAATTTTTTAAATCATCAAACTTTGACAAATATTTTTTATCATCACTTTGGGTTTTCTTAAAGTTAAAATAATTTAAAGAGGATGATTTAGATTTCTGTTTTGAAGCTATCCATTTTGCATTTTCTTTTACTAATGAAACAAATTGACTGTTTTTAACTCTATTATTGCCTAATTCTATTACTTCATCTAAATTAAAATAACCATCCCATTTAGTATAGCTTGCAGAGTCTATTTGATCCCATTCTAAAGGGTTTTCTTCATCATTTTCTCCAATTGGAATAAAAGAAAGTCTATTTGGAATAGTAATGTCACTTTTAACCCCTTCTACTTGTACCGAACCGCCATTTATTCTATAAAACTTATCAGTTGTTATCTTTAATGCTCCTAAATCATAATTGCTATTTGACAAAAATCTATTCAAATCAATTACATTTTGAACAGTACCTTTTCCAAAACTTTGAGTACTGCCAACAATTACTGCTCTATTATAATCTTGTAATGCTGCTGCTAATATTTCTGATGCTGATGCAGACATTTGATTTACTAAAATTACCAATGGGCCCTCCCAAGATATTGAAGGGTCTTTATCAAAAACAACCTGTTTTCTGTCACCAAATGATTTTACCTGAACTACTGGGCCTTCTTTAATAAAAAGACCTGTCATATCAACAACTGTTTGTAGAGATCCTCCTCCATTATTTCTTAAATCTAAAACTAAACCTTCAATACCTTCTTTTTTTAATTTAATAATTTCTTTTTTAACATCAGAAGCACAATTTCTTGTCTTATAATCATCGAAATCAACATAAAATTTTGGCAAACTAATTAAACCATATTTTTTATCTTCTTTTATAATAATAGTAGATTTTGCATAAGTTTCTTCTAATTGAATCAAATCCCTTATCACAGGGATTACTTTAATTTCGCCATCCAATTTTTTTCTAACAGTCAACCTAACTTCAGTATCTTTTGGTCCTTTAATTAATTTAATAGCATCTTCTAATCTCATCCCAATTACATCAACTGGTTGTTCATTTCCTTGACCAACTTTAATTATTTCATCCCCAACCTCAATTTTTTTATCCTTCCATAATGGACCTCCCAAAATTATATCTACAATTTTAATTCCACCTTCTTGTTTAGACAACCTAGCACCTATCCCATTAAATTTACCTGACATATTCATATCAAAACGTTCTTTATCTTCAGGTTTAAAATAAAATGTATGAGGATCTAGTTGAACAACAAATGAATTTAAATAATTAGAAAACCAATCTTTTCTTTGTAAATCATTCATTAAACCAAAAACATTATTAATATTTTTAGAAACTAAATCAATAGATTCTTTAACAATTTCTTCATTAGATTTTTCTATAATATCTACATTTTGCTCAACATTTAATTTTTGTTCAGAAACTTTAATATCATATATATCTAAGGCTGAATATTTTAATTGTTTTCTCCATCTATCTATTCTTTCATTATTGTTTTTTGAAAAAGAAATATTTTCAAAATCTAAATTAATTTCTTCATTAACTGTAAAATCAAATGGTTCAGACAATAAAGAGGGATAAAACTCCTCTACCTCTTTAATTCTTTGAATGATTCTTAGATATGACAAATTAAAAAAAGATAAGTCGTAGTCAATTAACTGATTGTCTAATTTAAATTTATACTTTTTAAATTCTTTATAATCTGAGGCTAGAAAATATTTTTTCTGAGAATCTAATAACTCTAAATATGTGTCAAACATGTTTTCAGAAAACTCATCATTAATTTCTATTGAATTATAATGATATTTTTCTAAAACATATTTAATAACCTCAATTAATAATTTGTCTTTATTAGGATTATCAAATTTTGGATTAATTAATTTCCAACTGGCAAAAGCCAGTGAAAAAGCTATAAAAACTAAAATTAATTTACGTTTCATTTAAACTATTTGATCAACTTAATAGTAAATTTATGAAAATAGGTCAAAAATCATGCAATATTATCAATATTAAAAATTATTTATTTAGATGAATGGATATATTATGAAATATATTCTTTTCAGTATTTTTACTCAAATTTTATTAATGTCTAAAAAGCCTTTAATATTAGTAACTAATGATGATGGAATTTCAGCCCCTGGAATAAGATCATTAATTTCGATAATGAATAAATTAGGAGATGTTGTTGTTGTTGCACCAGATAGTCCACAATCAGCAATGGGACATGCAATTACTATAAATTCAACATTAGAATGTAACTTAATTAAAATTGATAATGGTCCTCAAAAAGAATATTCATGTTCAGGAACTCCTGCAGATTGTATCAAACTAGGGATAAATGAAATACTAAAAAGAAAACCTGATTTATGTGTTTCAGGAATCAATCATGGTTCAAATTCCTCAATTAATGTAATTTATTCTGGGACTATGAGTGCTGCATTAGAGGCTAGTATAGAAGGAATCCCTGCAATTGGATTTTCTCTTTTAGATTATAGATGGGAAGCTAATTTTGATTCATTGAAAAACTATATAGAAAAAATTACGATGACAGCTCTTAAGGAAGGTATTCCTGAAGGTAATGCTTTGAATGTAAATTTTCCAAAATTAAATGAAAAAGAAATAAAAGGAATAAAAATCTGCAGACAAGCAAAAGCTTATTGGATTGAAAAATTTGATAAAAGAAGAAATCCGCAAGGCAAAGAATACTATTGGTTAACAGGGAAATTTGTTAATGATGATGATGGAATTAACACTGATGAATGGGCTTTAAATAATGGTTATGTTTCTATTGTTCCTGTAAAATTTGATATGACTGACCATGACAATATTAGAAGATTGAATAAATGGGAATTTTAAAATAAATCAATGAGGTATTATATCATCGCAGGAGAAGCTTCTGGAGATCTACATGGGTCTAATTTAATAAGGGAAATTTATCAATTAGATCAAAATGCTAAAATCAAAGCATGGGGTGGAGATAAAATGCAAAATGCTGGTGCAAAAATTGTCAAACATTACAGGGAATTATCTTTTATGGGATTCTATGAAGTATTAAAAAATTTAAAGACTATATTAAAAAATATCAAATTCTGCAAAAAAGATATACTAGATTTTAACCCTGATAAAATTATTTTTATTGATTATCCTGGTTTTAATTTAAGGATTGCTAAATGGGCAAAAAAAAACAATTTCAATACAAATTATTATATCGCTCCACAAATATGGGCATGGAATGAAAGTAGAATTAATGCTATTAAAAATGATATTGATAACTTATATGTAATACTTCCATTTGAAAAAAAATATTTTGAGGAAAAACACAATTTTTATGTAAAATTTTTAGGACACCCTCTATTAGATAGTATTAATCAATATCACAAAAGTAAAAAAGAAGATTTTTTCACTAAACATAAATTAAGTAATAAAAAAGAAATTATATCAATCCTGCCTGGAAGCAGGAGACAAGAAATAAAAAAAATTCTAGGTGTAATGCTAGAAGTTATTGAGGATTTTCCAAACTACCAATTTGTAATAGCTGGAGCTCCTAATATAGATTTAAATTTTTATCAAAATATTGTACGAAAAAAAGGTGTTATTATAATTGAAAATGAAACTTATGCATTACTATCTAATTCCAAAGCATCATTAGTAACTAGTGGTACTGCTACATTAGAAGCATCTATTTTTAAGATTCCTCAAGTAGTGTGTTACAAAACTAGTTTTATAAGTTATTTTTTCGCTAAAATATTTGTCAAAATTAAATTCATATCATTAGTTAACTTAATAATGGAAAAAGAAATTATTAAAGAACTTATACAAAGTAATTGTACAAAGCAAAATATAATTAAAGAATTAAAAATAGTTTTAGATTTAGAAAAAAGACATAATTTAATGTCGAAATATGATAAATTAATTTCATTACTAGGATCATCTGGTTCTAGTAAAAGAGTTGCTGAAGATATTGTTTTAAATTAGTAAATTTTGAAGATAGACGGATTAGACAAGAAAATTTTAATAGAATTGAAAGCCAATTCAAGAACACCTATTTTAGAAATATCTAGAAAAATTGGAATTTCAGGTGCTGCAGTTCATCAAAGAATAAAAAAATTAAATGATTCTGGATTAATAGCTGGTCATCAATTAAAAATTAATCCAAAAGCTTTAGGTTATTCAACATTAGCCTTTATTGGAGTATATTTTGATAAAGCTGAAAGAAACTCTGAAGCTGTTAAAAAAATGAAAAAAATCCCCGAAATACTTGAATGTCATTATACAACGGGAAATTGGAGTGTACTTATCAAAATTATATGTAAAAATAATGCTCACTTAATGAATCTTTTAAATAAACAAATACAATCTATTGATGGTGTTTCAAGAACAGAAACATTCATTTCTCTAGAACAACAAATTGATAGACAAATTTCAATCAATTAGAATTTTTATTTTTTAAAATATAATAAATAATAATTGAGGCTAAGAAAATAGTAATTCCATTTCCAAGTACCATGGAAAAGCTCATTCTAAATATTCCATATATAAACCATAAAAAAACTCCAGTTATAAAAATTATATATGTAGTTAATGATAAACCCTCAGAAGATTTAGATTTAATTACTTTAAAAACTTGTGGAATAAAGGCTAATGTTGTTAAAATAGCTGCTAATAAGCCTATTACTTCAATTTTGTCTATCATTTAGCAAACAATATTTATTATTTTATTAGGAACTATAATTACTTTCTTAATTTCTTTTTGATTCAAATATTTTTCTAATTTATCATGATTTAAAACTTCTTTTTTAATTTCTTCAATAGCTAAAGAAGTTTGTAAATTAATTTTAAACCTTAATTTTCCATTAAATGATACTGGGTATTCAAATGTTTTTTCTTTAATAAACTCAGGGTTAAGAAGAGGATAATTTATATTTGAGATAGATCCATTATTACCTAATTTATTCCATATCTCTTCACATAAATGAGGAGCAAATGGAGATAATAAAATACAAAGATCTTTAAGAATTATCCTATTATTACATTTTATTGAGTTTAATTCATTTACGCAAATCATAAATGCACTCACCGATGTATTAAATGAAAAATTTTCTATATCATCACTAACTTTTTTAATTGTTTTATGAAGTATTTTAAAAGCCTCATCCGATGGGTTTTTATCACTAACTATAAATTTTCCATTATTATGAAATAAATTCCAAAATTTATTCAAAAATGAAAATGTTCCAGTTATACCAGCAGTATTCCAAGGTTTTGCCTGATCTATAGGACCTAAAAACATTTCATATAATCTTAAAGTATCTGCTCCATATTTATCACATATCTCATCAGGACTTACAACATTATATTTGGATTTTGACATTTTTTCAATCTCTCTTTTTACAAAAAACTTTTTATTCTCAAGTTTAAAATCTGCTTTTGAAAATTGGGGTTGCCATTTTTTTAATTCTTCAATATTTAATTCATTATTTAAATTGACAAATTTGATATCAACATGAATAGATTGAATATTTTTTTTATTAGTAAGTCCATTTGATAAATAAGTATTTGAACCTTTAACTCTGTGTATATATGCACTATTTCCCAGAATCATCCCTTGATTTATTAGTTTTTTTGCATAATCAGCCACTGGAACTAAATCGTGGTCATATAAAAAATATTGCCAAAATCTAGAATATAATAAATGTCCTGTAGCATGTTCACTACCACCAACATATAAGTCAACTTCTTTCCAATATTCTAATGATTCTTTTGAGGCAAAAAAATCATCATTTTTTGGATCCATATATCTGTTGAAATACCATGAACTTCCTGCCCAACCTGGCATTGTATTGAGCTCCATTGGAAAAATATTTTCATTATCAATTAAATCGTTTCTAACAATTTTATTATTTATACTATCCCAAGCCCAATTTTCTGAATTTCCTAATGGAGGTTTGCCCTCTTCCGTTGGAAGATATTTATCTACATCAGGTAAAATTATAGGTAAATATTTTTCATCTATCATCACAGGTAAACTATCTTTATAGTAAACTGGAAAAGGTTCCCCCCAATATCTCTGTCTACTAAATACTGCATCTCTTAATTTATAATTTATTTTATATAATCCTTTACCAGCTTTTGTTAAAGCTTCAACAGCTTTTAAAAAACCATTTTTAAAATCTAATCCATCTAAAAACTCTGAATTTTTTAATATAAAGCCTTCTTTAGATTGAAACGCCTCTTTAGAAATATCAATATCTTTAAAAATATTAGTAATTGGAATCTTAAAAAATTTTGCAAAATTATAATCTCTTTGATCCCCACATGGAACAGCCATTACAGCACCAGTTCCATAACTAGCTAAAACATAATCTGAAATCCAAATAGGAAGTTTTTTATTTGTCAAAGGGTGAAGTGCATATGCCCCTGTAAATACTCCGCTAATAGATTTTACATCTGAAATTCTATCTCTTTCTGTTTTTTTTGATGATTGTAATATATACTGATTTACTAAATCTTCTTTATCCTTTGTTGTTATATTTTTGACATAAGGATGTTCTGGTGCTAGTGTAATAAAAGTAACTCCAAAAATTGTATCTGATCTAGTTGTAAAAGCTTCTATTTTTTGATCAAAATCTTGAACATCAAATTTAACTAAGGATCCTTTAGATTTACCAATCCAATTTCTTTGCATTTCTTTTAATGGCTCTGGCCAATCTATATTATTAAGTCCTTGCAATAGCCTTTCTGAGAATGGGGATATTCTAATACTCCATTGAGTCATTTTTTTCCTAATAACTTCATAACCGCCCCTTTCAGATAAACCATTAATAATTTCATCGTTAGCGAGAACAGTTCCTAATTTTGGACACCAATTAACATATATTTCTGAAAGAAATGCTAATCTGTAGGATAGTAAAATTTTTTCTTTTTTTAATTCAGAAAAATTTTTCCATTGATCAGCTGAAAATTTTTCTGTAGATTCACTTTCATAAGCACTAATGTTTTTATTTCCTTTTGTTTGAAAAACTTTAATTAACTCTTTAATACAAATTGACTTATCCTTTTTAACATCATACCAAGAATTAAATAGTTTTATAAACATCCATTGAGTCCACTTATAATATTCTTTATTAGATGTTCTAATTTCCCTAGACCAATCAAAGGAGAAACCCAATCTATCTAATTGCTTTCTGTATCTATTAATATTTTCATCTGTAGTTTTTGAAGGATGTCTACCTGTTTGAATAGCATACTGTTCTGCAGGCAAACCAAATGAATCATATCCTTGAGGATGTAAAACGTTAAAACCTTTATGTCTTTTAAATCTAGAATATATATCACTTGCAATGTAACCCAACGGGTGTCCAACATGAAGGCCAGCACCAGAGGGATATGGGAACATATCCATTACATAATATTTTGGTAATTTACTATTATTATTCGCTTTAAAAATTTGATTTTTAGACCAATATTTTTGCCACTTTGATTCAATTTTTTTAAAATCGTAGGTCATAAAGTAAATTCAAAGAAACAAAAATACATTTATTGTATGAATAGGAAAAGTTTAAATGATGTAACAGAACAATAAAAAAGGTTTCTTATTTTTACATTTATCTAAATATATTTCATTGTCAAAAAAAAAAAACAGACGACTTCTTTCATCTTATTTCTTTGTTACAATTAGCATATCTCTTGTTCTATATATAATGGGTGCCTTTTTTTTATTAGCATTTAATGCTAAGAAAATTTCAAATGACTTTAAAGAAAAAATTCCTGTGACTATATATTTAAAGGATATTGCAAAAAAAATAGAAATAGTTCAGCTACAAAAAAAAATAAATTTAAAAGATTATACCAACTCAATTAATTACATTTCTAAAGAAGAAGGTGCTGAAATACTAATTGAAGAAATCGAAGAAAATTTTTTAGAATTTTTAGGTACAAATCCTATTCTAAATTCTATTGACATTTATCTAAAATCAGATTTTGTTAAGTCAGATATTTTAGATAATATTTCTAAAGAATTTAGTGAAATAAGCTTTGTAGATGAGGTGAGATATGATGCCCCATTAGTAGCTTTAATTAATGAAAATTTAAAAAAAATTAAATTTTGGGTTCTTGTTTTTGCTTCATTTTTTCTTTTGATTTCAATTTTAATTATTAATAGTTCTATTAGATTATCGATATATTCAAACAGGATGGTTATTAAGACAATGCAATTGGTTGGTGCAACTAAAAGATTTATAAGAAGACCTTTTATCAATACTCATATTAAATTGGGTATGATAAGTTCTATAATAGCTATATCGCTATTAAGCGTTTCAATATATTATTTGGAAAGTTCAATAAATGGATTAAACCTGATGGCTGATATTAAATTAATAATTGCATTATTTTTATGTATTCTTATATTTAGCATAATTATTACATCATTATGTACTTATTTTGCAACTCAAAGGTTTCTTAAACTAAAAATTGAACAACTTTATTAATGAAAAAAAACAAAAAACCTACAAAAGATTTTCTTTTTAAAAAGAAAAACTATATCGTAATGATAATTGGAATTTTATTTATTGTAATTGGATTTATACTAATGTCAGGGGGGGGAAGTGATGACCCAAATGTTTTCAATGAAGAGATATATAATTTTAGAAGAATCCGATTAGCCCCAACCCTAGTTTTGATTGGTTTTGGAATACAGGTTTATGCTATTTTACTTAGTCCCAAAAAAAAATAAATGGATTATTTAGAGTCCATTATTCTTGGAATAGTTCAAGGTTTAACTGAATTTTTACCCATTTCATCAAGTGGACATATTGAAATTTCAAAAGTACTTTTAGGCAATAACCTTTCTAATAAAGAAAGTCTACTATTTACAATTGTTCTACATTCTGCTACTGCCTTTAGTACCATGTTTTATTTCAGAAAAGATCTTTCAAATATTTTTTCTGGTCTATTTAAAAAGAATTATAATAGTTCACATAATTTCTCCATATTAATAATTATATCAATGATTCCTGCAGTCTTAGTTGGACTATTATTAGAAAATAAAATAAATTCTTTATTTGACGGAAATCTAATATTAGTAGGCTCTATGCTTTATATTACTGCTATTTTATTATTTATATCTGATTATTTAAAATTGAAACAAAAAGAAATTAATTTTAAAAATAGTTTTTTAATTGGACTGGCTCAAGCAATTGCAATCTTGCCAGGAATTTCAAGGAGCGGAACAACAATAGCTTTTGCTATTATTATTGGTGTAGATAGGGAAAAGGCTGCTAGATTTTCATTTATAATGGTCATACCTATAATTTTTGGAAGCATGATCAAATCCTTATTAGATAATAATATAAGTTTTGAAAACTTTGACCTAATATCTTTATTTTTAGGTTTTATTTCAGCATTTATTACAGGTCTTTTTGCATGTAGATGGATGATTTTATTAGTTAAAAAAAGTAAATTATATTTCTTTTCAATTTATTGCCTAATTATTGGATCATTAATTATTTTTTATTCTCTATATAATGGACTTTAACAGAGAATCTTTTATAAATGGAAAGTTACTTTTAATAAATAAACCAATTAATTGGACCTCATTTCAAGTAGTTAATAAAATCAGATGGCTTATAAAATCTACCTATGGGATAAAAAATATTAAGGTAGGACATGCAGGCACACTAGATCCTCTTGCGGAAGGTCTTTTAATTGTATGTACTGGAAAATTAACAAAAAAAATAATTGAATATCAAGATAAAAAAAAGTCTTATTTAGGAACTTTTTTTATTGGAGCCACTACTCCATCTTTTGATCTAGAAACTGAAATTGAGAAAACTTATTCAATAGAAAATATTGATAAAAAAATTTTAATTCAAACATCAAAAAAATTCTTGGGAAAATCTAAGCAATCCCCACCAATATTTTCAGCAATTAAATTTAAAGGAAAAAAACTCTATCATTATGCTCGAAAAGGAGAGAATGTAAAATTAGAAAAAAGAGAAATAAACATTTATAAATTTGATATTACAAACATTAATCTTCCATTAGTTGATTTTCAAATTGATTGTAGTAAAGGAACTTACATTAGATCGATTGCTAATGATTTTGGAAAAGAGTTAAATTCAGGAGCCTATCTTAAATATTTAGTTAGAAGCTCTATAGGAAATTATAGTTTAAAAGATGCATTAAGTATAGATGATTTTGAAAAAATGATAATAAATTAATACAGATATTTTATAAATTCTGCTCTTGAAATTTCTTCAGCTCCAAGACTTTTAAGATGAGCACTAGGTACTTGACAATCAATTAAATCATATCCATTTTTAGATAATTCCTTAACCAAATAAATAAAAGCTATTTTACTAGCATTGTTTTTTTTAGTAAACATACTCTCACCACAAAATATATTGCCTAAGTCTATCCCATAAAGACCTCCTACTAATTCCATGTTTTCCCATACTTCGACTGAGTAGGCATGTCCTTTTTCATGAAGTTTTTTAAAAGCTTCCATTAAACCCTTTGTTATCCATGTTCCATTCTGTCCAAATCTTTTAACTTTAGCACATGCATTAACCACCTCCATAAAAGATTTATTAAATGTTATCTCAAAAGGATTATTTTTTAAAATTTTCCTTGTTGATTTAGAAATTTTTAATTTTTTAGGAAATAGTATCATTCTAGGATCTGGACTCCACCAAAGCAGATAATCATCATTTTCAAACCAAGGAAAAATTCCATTTTTGTAAGCAAGTAATATTCTGTCTGGATGTAAATCTCCTCCAACAGCAACTATACCTTCCTGATCTGCGGATAATGGAGATGGAAAAATATGTTCACTAGTAAGCTGATACATTTTTTTTAAAAGGGTAAATCATCTGGCTCATCTTGATTAAGTTCGTCAGCTGGCTCGAATGCTTCAGCAGGTGGAACAGGTGGAATATCTGTATTTTGATCTTCAGAAAAAAGTTTTTCTACTCTCCAGCCCTGAATAGAATTAAAATATTTAATTTCTCCTTGTGGACTTTCCCATTCCCTTCCTCTCAAATTTATATCTATTTTAACGTTTTGTCCTACTTGAAAAGAATTTAAAATCTCACATTTATCCTGAACAAACTCAACTAATAAATCTTGAGGATATTGTTCTTCTGTAGTTATTACAACTTCACGTTTTCTAAAACCATTACTTCCATATTCTTTAATTTCATTAATTAATTTTATTTTTCCTGAGATATCCATAATTTATATATTAATTTTTAAAATTAAATAATTTTTAGTGTCTATTTAAAGGAAAAAAAACTTTTATATTAGATTATATTAACAATATTTTGATAAAGGCTAATACAAATAATAATTTAATAAGATTAATTCTATTTATTGGATTGATTTTAAGTGTTTTTTTAATTCTATTTAAAACTAATAAAGTTATAGAGTATACTAAGAAAGAAGAAAGAAAGAAAATAGAATTATGGGCAATGGCTCAGAAAAATTTTATAGAATCTAAAAACTTAGATGAAGATTTAGGAGAATTAACCTTTATGGTTTTAACAAAAAGTTTTGAAAATCCTATAATTCAGGTTGATGAAAGTGGAAAAATTTTATCTCATAAAAATATATTTGATGAAGAGTCTTTAATTATTGATTCTATTAGATTAAAAAGCGTTCTAAAAAAATATCTAAGGAAAATAAACCTATCGAAATAAAATTTAATAATAGTATTAATCAAAAACTTTACTTTGGTAACTCATCCACTTTTAATAAAATTAAATACTATCCATTTGCTTTATTGATTGTAGCTATATTTTTTACATTAATAGTAATTAATTATTATAAATCTTTTGTTAGCTCAAATAGAAATAAAATTTGGGCAACATTTGCAAAAGAAACAGCTCATCAAATCGGGACTCCACTATCTTCTTTAATGGGTTGGTCTTCTATTCTTAGAGAGAAAAAAGTTGATAATAATATAATTGTTGAAATTGAAAAGGATATAGAAAGACTTAATAAAATCACAAGAAGATTCTCTGAAATTGGATCAATACCTAAATTAAAAAAGGAAGACATTAATGATATTTTAAATAATACAATAAATTATTTAAAAAAAAGAAACTCCAATCTAATTAGGTTTGAATTTAAACCTTCAAAAGAAACAATTTTTGCTTTATTAAACAGAACATTATTTGAGTGGGTAATTGAAAACATTGTAAAAAATGCCATAGATTCAATGAAGGGTAAAGGAAATATCATTATTAGTGTAAATAAAGTTAATTACGAAATTCAAGTCCTAATAAAAGACAATGGAATAGGAATTGAAAGAAAATTTCATAATAAAATATTTTCATCTGGATTCTCCTCGAAGAAAAAGGGATGGGGACTAGGTTTATCTTTATCTAAAAGAATAATCAAAGAATATCATAAAGGAAAAATATTTATAAATAAATCTGAAATAAATAAAGGAACTACTATAGAATTACATTTGCTTCCCTTTAAAGAAAACTCTTAATTTTTTTAGCAATCTCTTGAAATTCATCTTTTGTACATTTCACTTTTTTTGTAAAAGTAATATCCTTCATTTGATTTATTGGAATTAAATGTACATGTGCATGAGGAACTTCTAATCCTATTACACACATAGATACCCTATTACATGGTATGGCCTTTTTAATCGCTATAGCAACAGTTTTTGAAAAATTTAATAGATTTTCATATGTTTTAGAATCTAAATCAAATATATAGTCCTCCTCTGTTTTTGGGATACATAGCGTGTGTCCAACTGAATTTGGATTAATATCTAAAAAAGCAAAACAATCCTCTGTTTCAGCTATTTTATAACAGGGAATTTCATTATTAATAATTTTAGTAAAGATTGTTGCCAATATATTTATCTATTAATTGAAAGTATTTCAAATTTCAAAGTTCCATTTGGAACATTGATTTCAGCTATTTCTCCTACTTTTTTACCTAGTAAACCTTTGCCTATTGGGGAATTAACGGAAATTTTTCCTGCTTTAAGATCTGCTTCACTTTCAGCAACTAAAGTATACTTCATTTCCATTAGATTATTCAAATTTTTGATAGTAACCCTAGATAAAACCAGAATTTTAGATAAATCAAGTTGAGATTCATCAATTAATCTTGCATTAGCAACAATATCTTCCATTTTAGAAATCTTCATTTCTAACATTCCTTGGGCTTCTTTTGCAGCATCATATTCAGCATTTTCACTTAAATCTCCTTTATCTCTTGCTTCAGCTATAGCATTAGACGCTTTTGGGCGTTCTATATCTTTAAGATGATTTAATTCATCTCTAAGTTTTTTTAATCCTTCTTTAGTATAATAAGAAACATCACTCATCGTTATATATTTAAAAGAAAAAATCCCTATCAATTAGTTGGGATTTAATCAAATATACAAAATTATTAAGTGAATTAATTTTTGCTTACTTTCATTGATTATGGATATAATAAAAAACTTTTACTTTTTACTTTCATTTATTCTTTTAATGTCTTGTTCAAAAGAACAAATAAATAATAACCCATATTTACAAAATATTTCCTTTGAAAAAACAATCAATTTAAATCTTCCACAATATGATAACTTAAGATATAGTGGTGGTTCAGTTTATTTACAAAATGGTGGAATTAAAGGAATTTTATTATTTAATATAAATGACCAAATTATGGCCTGGGAAGCAAGTTGTCCAAATCATTATCCATCAGACTGCTCTACAATGATTATCAGTGGAGTTCAATCCAATTGTAAATGTGAAGACTATAAATATAGTTTAGCTACAGGACAAATATTGTCTTCTGGAAACGAAAATCAATATCCAATGCTACCGTATTTTGCTCAAAAAAACGGCAATTCAGTTCGAATATCAAACTGAATTGCCATTTATAATTTAGAAGTTATAATTTAATCCAACAGAAATATTTCTTCCCATTTCATAAATCCCAATTTTTTTAAGTCTTGATAAATGATCATAATATTCTCTATCAAATAAATTATTAACTGACCAACTCAAATTAATTGGATTATCTAGAAAATTTAAATCATGAGAACCAGAAATGTCTACAACTAAATATGAATTAGTTTCAGTTTCGAACTGACCTAAATTTTGTTTTTTCCCTTTGGCAAGTGCACTAATTTCAAAAGAATTATTATTAAATTCAAGATTAAATGAATGCTTTAAGGTTACTGGGGGAATTAGTGGTAAATTTCCACCTTTATCAGCGATTTCACCATTTACAAAAGCTAACGAAGTTTTGTGGGATAACCAATCCAATGATGTTTTCTTACTTAAAAAAATCTCACCTCCAAATAATGATGAATCATTCTGTAAGTAATTATATACTGGAAGACCACTTATTTTATTCCCACTTGGACTTAAATAAATATAATCACTTAGTTTATTATAAAAAATATCCATTCCAAATGTAGAATTTGCTGTGGATGTTTCTATAGATAAATCAGTTTGAGAACTCTTTTCTGTTTTTAAATTTTTGTTTCCAATTTCATATTGGCCTGTTCCATGGTGAACACCTTCAGCAAATAATTCAGAAAGATTAGGAGCTCTATATCCTCTTGAGAAATTAATTCTCATAACACCCTTTTCTCCTAAATTTCTTTTAAAACCTAAAGAAGAGGTTAAACTACTGAAACTTTTATCAAATTCTGTTTTTTTGATTGTTCTGTAATCAGTTCTTAAACCTATTAAAATATCCCAAGTACTGGAGTGAATATGTGTTAACGCAAAAATCCCAAAATCATTTTTCTCTGCATCAGGTATTAACTCTTCTTCCCCAATATTTTTATTTTCTTGAAATAATAGATTTGAACCAATAACAAATTCAGTTTTATCGTTCTTTGGAAATACATATTTCATATCAACTGTAGTTGTATTCAGATCAAAATCAATATGGGCCTCCCCTTCATGGTCTTCATCATGATCTTCATCATGATCTTCATCATGATCTTCATCCTCTTCTTCTTCATGATGTCCAAATTCTTTTCTATTATTAAAACTACGACCTAAAACTATTTCAAACTCAGATTTATTATCATACAAAAAAGTATTTTTCCATGTGATTATTGAGTTGATTAAGTCTTGATAACTTTCCTCTTCTTCATGCTCTTCCTCATCATGATCTTCCTCATCATGATCTTCATCGCCGTGGTCATCATGATCCTCTTCTCCATGAGGAATACCAACTTTTGTTTTTGTATAATTAAATCTAAAATCAGAAATGAATTTCTTAGATTCATATCCTAATCCTAATTTAAAATCTTTATTTTTATAATAAGTGCTTTCAGCTTTTTCATGAGGAGTTACAAAATCTTTATTATCAACAACACTACCTTGTATCAGGTAATTAAGATTTTTTAAATTTCCTTTAACTCCTAAATTATTGGTCATACCTTTATAATTGGAATTATAGTAACTACCTATTTCAACTTCCATATCTTCATTGGTATAACTATCTGGATTCACATAAATAACTCCTCCAATAGCATCACTTCCATAAAGAACAGACATTGGTCCTTTAATTAATTCAACAGATTCAACTCCAAAACCAGAAATATCCATTCCATGTTCATCTCCCCATTGTTGATTTTCATGCTTCATGTATTGATTAAATACAACAACTCTATTAGAACTTAGACCTCTAATAACAGGTTTTGAAATACCAGGCCCTGTTGTAATTAAAGAAATACCAGGTAACTCAATCAAAGATTTTGAAAAATTTATTGATTTAGTATTATTTATATTTTTAAAATTTAACTTATTAACTTTTAATACATTATTTTTTAATGTTTCTTTAAAAGGTGTAGATACTACCACTTCATCGAGATTCACAGGAATAATTGTATCGTTTTCCTGTGTATTTTGAGAAATAATATTATTTGTGCTAAATAGCAGCAATGCCATAAAGGCATAATTTATAATGTTTTTCATGATAATTTAATTTGTTTTAATTTAATATTTAATAATTGTATTGAGAATTAACAATTACTTGGGGGGGCTCTAGAACCAAAAGGATTTTTAAAACGAGAAAAGAATACTTTTTTGTTAACAGTTATAAGTTTGTGATCAGGTATAAATTGATTATCTAAATAGTCAAAACTATTATTATCATAATCAAAGTTTAATCTCACAAAATCGCATGTAGAGCATTCTATTTCATGTTGATGAAAATGAATTTCTTGTACGTAACAAAAATTATGATCTTCGCTTAAATAATGATGTATACCAAATAGTGAAGGAAGGCTTAATATAACAATAAGTAGAAGACTTAATGATCTTTTCACACCGCGAATTTATAAAAATTATATGAATTAAAATATAAGAGTTAAACCCATTAAATAATTTCTAGTTGCTTGAGGATAATAGCCTGCTCCATCCAAAGTTTTCACTTGACCAGGCACAGACCAAGTATCGTCATATGTATAATAATATCCATTAGAAATATATTCAACATTAAATATATTGTTAACTAATCCTTTAAAAATTATTGATTTAAAAATACTATTTGTATTTATTTTGTAAATAATATTAAAATCATTTATAAAATAGCTATCAAGTTTTGAATTTACTGCATCAGTATTTCCCATATATTGGGGGCCAACATATTTTGAAAGGATACTAAGATTTATATTCTCATTTGGAAAAAAATTAATTGTATTTGAAGCGATAAGTTCCGGCGAAAAAGAGATATTAGTTTTACCAAAATCAACAATTTTTCCATCAAATGGCAATAAAGTTTTTTTATTCTTATTTGAGCTAAATGTTAAATTAGGATTAATTGTAAATAAATCGGATAACTTAACTTTACTATCAAGCTCTATTCCAATTCTATAACTTGATCCACTATTAGTTCTTGTCGGGGTTCCAACATCATCCAATGCTCCGGTAAGTACTAGCTGTTCATTATATAACATATAATAAGAATTTAAATTTAATTTTAATCCATTTTTTCTGTAACGCCATCCTAATTCAAAATCATTCAATTGTTCGGGCTTTATATTGGGATTACTCTCGTAATCACTTCTGCTAGGTTCTCTATTTGCTCTGGAATAAGATCCATAGAGCATTGAATTAGAGTTAAATTTAAAAGATATTCCAAATTTTGGATTGAAAAAACTATAAGACTCATCAAGAATCATATTAACCAAGTCGGATGTAAAACCGTTAGTTTTATAATTTATATTTCGAAGTTGAAGATCTCCATAAAATTCTAAATTTTTATTTATTATATAAGATGCTTTAGCAAAAATGCTAAAGTCTATTTTTTTTCCATTACCATCATAATATCTATCTCTAACTGAATTATTTTTTCCAAATTGCCTGGCCCATATAACTTCTCCAAAATGATCTCCACTATAGATACTATAAGAACTTGAAAATGTCATATTAAGTTTACTGCTATTATAATTAGCAGATGTATTTATAACATAGAAATTATTATCTAGCCAACGTCTTCTAATTAAATCTGTTTTACCTGTCTCCTCCCCATTCTGATCAACATCAGATTTTACAATTCCACCATATGTTTTAACTGAATCATCTTCTCTAAACTGTTCAAAATATCCACGACCATAAGTATAATTTAAACCAATATTTGTTGACCATCTTTGGTTTATTTTTTCATTCCAATGAAATTGATAATGGTCTTGTTTATAATTATCTATTTCATTTTCGTAGGTATAAGGGTTTTGACGTCTATTTTCCAAAATTTGGTCCTTAGTTACTCCAAACCAGGACTGGTAAGTTTTCTCATGACCTCCAAAAGTCAAAAACTTTATAAAAGTGCTTTTGTGAATGTAGGAACCTTGAACAAAATAGGATTTTAAATCAGAAAAAGCTCTATCAATATATCCATCGGAATCAATTTTAGATAATCTTCCCGAAAATTCAAAAACATCATTTAATTTTCCAGTACTAAATTTAACTGTATGTTTAAAAGTGTTATAACTACCAATAGAATTAGATATTTCTGCATAAGGATCTTTAGAAACTGCATCTGTAAGTATATTAACACTAGCTCCAAATGCTCCTGAACCATTAGTGGATGTACCTACTCCTCTTTGGACTTGTAAACTTTCAATCGAAGATGTGAAATCGGGTAAATTCACCCAATAAGTTCCATGAGATTCTGGATCATTAAAAGGTATTCCATTAATAGTAATATTTGTTGATTGTGCACTTACCCCCCTTACACGAATTCCTGTATATCCAACACCATTACCTGCATCAGAGGTTGTTATAATAGATGGCAAAAA
>MDSV01058551.1_pt1 | contig 25046 bp, 24 predicted proteins | sample 810851 | NCBI WGS metagenome assembly MDSV01 (sample SAMN05326640, study PRJNA326480) | marine metagenome | isolation source: seawater | place: Atlantic Ocean: North East | collected 2012
TAACTTCACATGTGTAATTAATAGAATAGTCTAACAGGCTTTCTACTTTGGTCACTGGGGCAAGCTTTTTTTTGAAATATGTAAAATCTACAGATATGTAAGCAGAGTTTGAGTCTAATATATTTGTTGTATTTTTTACTAGGGCATCAAAATTTTCTATACTTATTGCTTCATTATGATCTTCTAGTATTTTAACGAAGCGCGACATATGTGTTCCCTTAACATCATGCTGCAAACCGACTGACATTGTAAAATTACCGATAGTAGATTGTATGTCACCATCCCTGTCAGATATTTTGAAAGGATATTTGATATCCTTTATACCAACTCTGCTTATGGGAATATTTCTAACATCAACCTTATTTTGAGTATCTTGTAATTCCTTAGAATCATCTTTTTTTACTTTATCTTCTTCTTTAATGTCCATATGCGAAAATTACTAAAAGTTATTTATTATTTATGGTACTAAACTGATTTGGATCATACAAGTCATTATTTTCTAAACATTTTTTAATTTTAGAAATAATGCTTTCTTTTGATATATCACTTGCCTCTAATTGCTCTTCTCTCGTTGCATGGTTGTAAAACTTATCAGGAACACCAATATTTATAACTTTTGTATTAGTATTTTTTTTCAGAAGAATCTCGTTTACTGCACTTCCTGCCCCGCCCATAACAGTGTTATCTTCCACTGTCAGAATTAAAGAATATTTTTCAGCTGATTGTAAGATAATATCCTGGTCTATTGGTTTTATAAATCTCATATCTACTAGCGAACAATCAAGCTCTTTTGAAACATCAAGACAAATGTCTAATAACGATCCAAAGCAAAGTATCATGATATTTTTACCAGTTCTGATTTTATTTGATATCCCTATCTCATAGTTCTGAGAATTTTTGCTTACAGTTACACCTAAACCTGAACCTCTTGGGTATCTTACAACTGCAGGACCATTATGGAGATAACCTGTATATAACATATTCTTACATTCTTCTTCGTTACTTGGAGCCATAATTAAAATATTTGGAATACACCTTAGATAAGATAAATCAAAAACGCCACTATGTGTTCCCCCATCAGCTCCCACAAATCCAGCTCTATCAACTGCAAATAAAACATCAAGATTTTGTAATGCTACATCATGGATCAATTGATCATATGCTCTTTGTAAAAAGGTAGAATATATACAAACTATAGGTTTTTGTCCTTCACAAGCAAGGCCTGCGGCAAGGGTCACAGAATGTTGTTCTGCAATACCAACGTCAATATATCTCTCTGGAAATTTTTTAGAAAAGTTTACTAATCCTGATCCTTCTTTCATTGCTGGTGTTATAGCAAAAATTCTCGGATCCTTTTCTGCCAAATCGCATATCCAATTATCAAAAACCTTTGTATATGTGATTTTATTGTTTGAACTACTCTCAACCCCTTTCTCTGTGTCAAAAGTTGGAACAGCATGATATTTAACTGGGTCTGTTTCTGCAGGCAAATATCCTTTACCTTTTTTTGTAATAACATGTAGAAGTTTTGGCCCTGGTATTTTTTTTAAGTTTTTTAAAGTTTTTATTAAAAAATGAGTATCGTGACCATCAATTGGTCCATAATAATTAATACCCATTTCTTCAAATAGCATACCAGGGGCCAATAAGCCTTTAATATGTTTTTCTGTTTTCGTGAGAAACAAATTTGAAGGGGGTACTTTTTTTAAGATATTTTTACTACCCTCCTTAACTGTTGAATATGCTTTACTTGATAATATTTTTGTTAAGTAATTAGTCATTGCACCAACATTTGGAGAAATTGACATTTCATTATCATTTAATACAACTAGAATATCATTTTTTAAAGTGCCCATATGATTTAGTGCTTCAAAGGCCATACCTGCACTTAGTCCTCCATCACCAATTATTGCTACAACTTTTTTATTTTCATTTTTGTGTGAAGAAGCAATAGCCATGCCAATAGCTGCACTTATAGAAGTACTTGAATGTCCAACACCAAAAGTATCATAAATACTCTCGTCTTTTGATGGGAAAGGATGTAACCCATTTTTTTTTCTTATCGTATGAAGTTCTTCTCTTCTACCAGTAAGAACTTTATGCCCGTAACATTGATGCCCAACATCCCATATTAATTTGTCATCTGGCGTATTAAAAGAATAATGAAGAGCAACTGTTAATTCTACAGCCCCTAAGCTTGCCCCAAAATGCCCGCCGCATTGAGAAACAGTCTCAATTAAAAAATGTCTTAGTTCTTCAGAAACTATATTTAAATCATTAACTGATAATATTCTTAGGTCAGATGGGTCGTTTATTTTATCTAAAAACTCGTATTTCATAATTTAATTATCAAAAATTTCTATCAAAAATATAACTAACAATTTCTGATAATATTGTATTTTTAAAACCAATCTCTTCTAAAATTTCTCTCATTTCTCTTTGGTTATTTTTTAATAGTTCAGCTGTATTTTCAACACCAAGTATATTTACATAATTGGGTTGATTCCTTAATTCATCTTTATTCTTTGTTTTTCCCAAAACATCAGATGTACTAGTATAACCTAATAAATCATCTTTGATTTGAAAAGATAAGCCTAATGTTAACCCAAATTGTAAAAATTTATCAAAATTTAGTGGGTATTTTTTATCTAACATATAAGGCAACATTATGCATGGTGCTATTAAATTTGCTGTTTTTAGATAATATATTTTTTTTAACTCGTCTAACTCAACATTTTTGCTATTAATGGACAGGTCTAAGTATTGTCCACCTGCAACCCCATTAACACCAATAGATGCTGAAAGGTAATTAACCCAATTAAGTCTGGTTTCATCAGATATTTCTTCATGATTTTTGCTGCTTAAAATTTCAAAAGCTAAAGATTGAAGAGCATCACCAGCTAATATGGCAGAAGATTCGCCAAATGCTATATGACATGATGGCACGCCACGTCTAATCTCATCATCATCCATACAAGGAAGGTCGTCATGTATTAATGTGTAGGAATGAATTAATTCAATAGCAGTAGCAGGTTGATCTAATAATTTTGAATTTATATCTAACGCTTGGCCTGTTGCAAAGATCAATAAGGACCTTATGTATTTGCTACCATTAAGAGATGAATATTTCATAGGCTCAATTAAACCACACGACTTTTCACCATATTGTTCAAAAATTTGTTCTAGATTGTTTTGAATTCTTAGTGTGAATTTATTTTTAAATTCCACAAAATCTCTATTTGCATTACTCATATTTTTTAATTATAGATTTAGCTTTTATTAAATAAGATTCGACTTCAAAAATTATATCTAATGCTTCTGCATGATATTTAGCTGCTTTTTCAATATCAATATCTTCATCTTCTAGCATTTCTATAATGCTTTCAATTTCATCAAATGATTTTTCAATATTTACTTTTTTTAAAGAGTTTTTTTTTGGTTTTTTCGTTTTATGGATATTTTTTTCAATTTGAAGTAATTCTTTATCAGCTTCATTAGAAATTTTGATACCTTCTTCATAAAGTTTAATAGAATTCTCAAGCGGAATATTTTTAGCGCTTAATTTTTGAATAATGTTTTCGAGATCATTAATTATATCATTATATGTTCTTTTTTTTTCTTTTTTCATAAGTACTTAATCAAAAATTATATTTTTTTTATTATTATATATTAAAAAAGACCGTTGTTTTGATCTTGCTATCATAGTTATATTTAAATCTTTAGCTAGCTCAACGCCCATATTTGTTACCCCTGATCTAGAAATTATAATTGGTATACCCATATGCTTAGCTTTCATTATTATTTCAGATGTCAATCTACCCGTTGTATAAAAAATGATATCATTTCCATTTAATTCATTTAACCACATTATTCCAGACAACGTATCAGCTGCATTATGTCTACCAACATCTTCAACGAATTCAATAACTTTATTCTTACTGCATAATGCGCAACCATGGACGGCACCAGCCTCTTTATATATGTCATTGAATTTTGTTATTTTTGCTAATAAATCAAATATCTCAGATCTTTTTATTTTTACATCAGGTAATAAATCATCATATAATTTATCAAGAGTACAACTAAATATTGTGCCTTGTCCACAACCTGTAGTTACAGTTTTATCTTTAAGTTTATCTGTGATTTCGGATATATCTTTATGAGTAGTTTCAACGTTAGCTACGCCTGTAGACCAATTTACCTCAATACTAAGAATATCCTTAATATTGTCGATGATTGCTTGGTTTCTTAAATATCCTAAAGTAAGTTCTTCAGGTTTTGTGCCTAGAGTCATTAGGGTAATTATTTCAGTTCCATTTATTTTTATCGTAAGTGGCATTTCACCCGCAACTTTAGATTCTATTTTTTCATTAGAATGATTAAATACTGAAATATTATTGGTTGGCGACAATCCATTATTTGATATTTTTATTGTTTTATTTTTATAGTCTTTTTTATTCATTATTAATTTCTAAATGCACAGTTTTTACTGCATTATCAAGATTCTCAATTATCTTGAATGTATGGCTTTGTATTTTTATTATATCATTGATTTGCGGTAAATTTTCTGTATGTTCTAATATGAAACCATTCACAGTTTTAGCTTCTTTAGAAATTAAATTAATATCTAATATTTGATTAATTTCCCTTATATGAACTCCACCATCTATGATAAATATATTTTTATCATCTGTAGAAATTATCTCTTCATTTGAGGCTGGGTCGCTTGTAAAATCGCCAACAATTTCTTCAAGTATGTCCTCAAGTGTAACTAGGCCTTGAATATCACCATATTCGTCAATAATGAACCCTATTCTTCTTTTTTCATTTTGAAAATTTATCAATTGCCTATACAAAGAAGTACCCGAAACAATATAATAAGGCTTCTTGATAATTTTTTTAATTTCGTTTTCATTTATACTTTTGCTTGCCAACATTGGAGTAATATTTTTTATATGTATTAGTCCAAGTAAATTTTCAATATTATCTTCATAAACAGGTATTCTTGTATAAGGCGTTTTTTTAAAATTGTTTATTACGCTTGCAATATCTTCCCCCAGATCTATTCCATAAATATCACTTCTTGGAATCATAATATCTTCAACTGTAGCTTTTTCTAAATCAATTATGCTTTCAAGCATTTTCAAATGTGGTTTTGAAAATTTAATTGAAGACTCATTTAAAACAGTTTTTAATTCTTCAGATGTTAGTGAGCCTCTTGACTTATTCTCTTTTAGCCCCATCATTTTTATTATACTATTTGCTATAACATTAATAAGAAATACCAAAGGGTACAAAATTATTAGCATAGGCCTATACAGTAGTGATGAGGAATATGCAATTTTTTCTGAATGCATTTCACCAATAGTTTTTGGAGTTAGTTCAGCAAAAATTAATATGAATATAGTTAGTAGACCAGTAGCAATAGCCAAACCAATATCACCGTAAAGTCTCAAAGATATTAAAGTTGCTATCTGTGTAATTAAAATATTTGTAAGATTATTGCCTAATAGAATAACACCAATTATCTTGTCTGGATTTTCAAGAAGTTTTTTTGCGGCTTTAGCGCCTTTATTATTCAATTTTGCTTGATGTCTCATTTTATATTTATTAATAGACATCAATGCTGTTTCTGATCCTGAAAAGAAAGCAGAAAGCAGAAACAAAATAATTAAAATTAATATTAAAATTTCAGTCGATATATTGTTCAATTTAAGATTCCATTTGAATAGTTAAATTATATAATGATTTCCAAAACAACTTTTGTACCAAAATATGATAAAAATAAAATAAAAAAACCTACAAGAGTTATATTTGCAGCATTACTTCCTCTCCATCCATACTTTTGTCTGCCGTATATTAAGGATACAAAAATAATCCAGGCAAGTATTGATAATATTGTTTTATGAGCTAAATGTTGAGCAAATATATCCTCAAGAAAAATAAATCCAGTTATTAAGCTTACAGATAAAAATAATACTCCAAGAGTAAGTATTTTAAATAATAATTTATCCATTGAATCAAGTGAAGGAAGTGATGTTATGAAATCTGTAGGCTGGTTTGCCTGAAGTTTTCTTTCTTGAACTTTTAATATTATTGATTGTGCTGCCGAAAGACACAATATACTGTAGCTAATTAAGGATATTATTACATGAATAAATAAGAAGCTGTCTAAAGATACGTTAACCATTTTATTTGATAAGTCAAAAAGAAATACTGCTGAGATAACAGGCAGAACAATAATTCCTAAAAATTTTGTGTTACTAAAAGCTGATGAAATGTAAAGTGTTGCAGATATTATAAAGGCAACCAAAGTTAATGCATAGTTAACTGATAAATTAACTTTAAATTCGTCATTTAAAATAAAAGTTAGAGCGTAAGAATGCCCAATTATTGCTATAATCCAGAATAACCATGTAGTTAGACTAAGAACTAGATATTTTTTTCGCAACGTCATCGTGCCCCATATTGAAAGGGCAGTTAAGATATAAAATAAAAAAATTAAATTATTTAATGTATTATCCATTAGAATAATTTTGCTTACTTAAATACATGTATTTACGAAATAATTCCATGAATATATTATACATTTTTTTTTAAAATATGCATTTTTATAAAATTAGCAAGAGATAGATATTTACATTATAGTAATAATCCTAAATTTATAGTTTTTGAAGATAATGAATATAAAATTTGTACTTATTTTGATATTGTTTGTATTTACTTCGCAAAGCGAGGCAAATAACTATGATGTGGAAAGAGGCAAGTATATAAAAGCTTTAAAATATTATAAAAATAAAAATTATAAAAAATTTAATAGTATAAAAAAAGAATTAATTAACTACCCATTATACTCTAACCTTGTTTATAAAAATTTGCACAGAAAAAGAAATATTAATGATGAAAAAGTAATAAAATTTATAAAAACTTATAATAATAGTTACATATCTGAAAAAGCATATATAAATTTGATATACAGATTGTCAAAAAGAGGCAAGTACAAAAAACTTATTGAAAATTACAAGAATACAGGATCGACAGACTTACAATGCTTATATATTAGAGCTAAAATTAAAAATAAATTTTATGAAAAAATTGATGAAGAGATAATACCAATATGGCTAAGTTCTAAGTCTCAGCCAAAATCATGTGATTTTGTTTTTCGTTGGTTTTATAACAATAAAAAACTTTCAGATGAATTAGTGTGGCAAAGAATAAAATTATCTTTAGAAGCGGGCAATTACTATCTTTCAAGATATTTGATAAGGTTTTTATCAAATAAAAATAAAATTTGGGCTAATAAATTATTAAAAGTTCATAGAAACCCAAAAAAATATTTAGTTTCCAAAGATTTTGTTAAAGATAACAGATACAGAGATACAATATTGAGTCATGGTATTGATAAAATTTCAAAAAAGAATTATTTAGAAGGAAAAAAAATATTACTAAAAATAAAACCACTATATAGACTAACAGAAAAATTTTATCAAAAAAAAATGACCGATATTTTCATTATTGCGATGAATAAAAATCAGAAAAATATCTTTTTTGATAAAGATTTTTTATTAATAAAAAATAAGAACACAGAATTTTCAGTAGCTGCTGCTAACTATGCACTTTATAACTCACAATGGTCAAAACTAATAAAACATATAAACGATTTTCCTGCTTCTCTGTCGGTAAATGAAAAATGGATTTATTGGAAAGGAAAAGCACTTAATAAAATTGGAGATAGTGTTTCCGCAAAAGAAATTTTAGAAAGTATAAGCAATAATAGATCATATTATGGCTTTTTAGCGGCAACAATTATTGGTAAACAGCCGAATATACGAAATATTCCTTTCAATGCTGAGCAAGATGATTTAAATAAATTTTCTGAAAATAATGTTGTTAGGAGAATGTATGAATTATATGTTCTTGGGAAAAAAAGAGAAGCTAGAAAAGAGTTACAGTATTTTTTTAGAAATTCTAGTTATGAAAACTTAAATGCCTTAAATGTTTTATTTGATAAGTGGGGCTGGAAAATCGGCGCTATATTAGGTTACGGAAATACAAAATATTTTGATGATATTCATACAAGATTTCCTGTACTTTATGAAGAACATTTTGATAAATATTCAAAATCGAATATTGAAAAATCATTATTACTTGGTATCGCCAGAAAAGAAAGTATATTTATTCAATATGCAAAATCTTCGGCTGGAGCTTTAGGTATTATGCAAGTTCTTCCGCAGACAGCATATTGGGTTCTAAAAAAAGCAAAAAAGAAAAAAGTTTCAAGAAAATACCTTTATAACAAAGATACTAATATTTTTATCGGTTCATATTATTTTAAATATCTTCTTTCAAAAAAGAAAAGCTATGTTGAAGCTATTGCATCTTATAATGCCGGACCAAATATTGTAAAAAAATGGAAAAAGAGTGTAAGCGCTTCCGAAGACGCTTGGGTGGAATCAATACCATACAAGGAAACAAGAAAATACGTAAAATTAGTAATCGAGTATTCTCTTGTTTATGATTGGATATTAAATCAAAAAAATACAATAAGAGTTTCTCAAATAATAAATATAGATTAAAAGTTCTATTCTAGAGCTTGTGATAAATCCTCAATAATATCATCTATATGCTCAATACCTATTGAGAGTCTTACCATATCCTCTGGCACTCCAGCAGCTTCTAACTCTTTTTTATTTAATTGCCTGTGCGTTGTTGATGCTGGATGACATGCTAAAGATTTTGCATCACCAATATTTACTAACCTTACAATTAGTTTTAGTTTATCGATAAAATTACCTCCGGCTTCAATACCGCCTTTAATACCAAAACTCATTACCGCAGAAGCTCTACCGTCCATATATTTTTCAACTAAATGATTATCAGGGTGAGATTTAAGCCCAGGATAATTTACCCAGCTTACTGCATCATGTTGCTCAAGATATTCTGCAACAGCTTGTGCATTGGAGCAATGTCTATCCATTCTCACGGCCAAACTTTCTATACCCTGAAGAATTTGAAAGCTATTCATTGGTGAAAGTGCTCCACCCATATTTCTTAAAGGAACTACTCGTGCTCTTGTAATAAATGCCGCAGGTCCACAGGCATCTGTAAAAACCATTCCATGGTAAGCTGGATCTGGTGAAGATAATAGTGGAAATTTATCTGAATTCGCTTTCCAATCAAATTTTCCAGAATCAATAATTATTCCACCAATAGTTGTGCCATGTCCGCACAAATATTTTGTTAAAGAATGAATCACTATATCTGCTCCGTGTTCAATTGGGCGACAAACGTAAGGACTCGGAACTGTGTTATCTATAAATAGAGGAATATTATGTTTGTGTGCTAATTCAGATATTTTTCCTATATCCGTAACATTAGCTGCTGGGTTACCAATTGATTCACAAAATATCAATTTTGTTTTTGAATCAATTTTTTTTTCTAATTCTTCTAAGTTTTTTACATCACCAAATCTTGTCTCAATTCCCATTTTTGGAAATGTATCTTTAAAAAGACTAACTGTGCCGCCATACAGAGAACTTGTAGATACAATATTATCTCCATTAGAGGTTATATTTAAAATTGCTGCTGAAATAGCTGCCATACCAGATGCGAATGCTAAACCGCCAACCCCGCCCTCCATAGAAGAAACTCTATTTTCAAGAACTTCAGTTGTTGGGTTCATTATTCTTGTATATATATTGCCTTTTACTTTTAAATCAAAAAGATCGGCACCATGTTGGGTATCATCAAATGCATAAGATGCTGTTTGGTAAATGGGAACAGCAACTGATTTTGTTGTTTCTTCAGGTTCATACCCACCATGTATAGCTATTGTCTCAATTTTCATAAAATCCTCAGGTTGTATATTTTTAGTTAAATCCTCTTTATCTAAGCAAATAATATCTCATAAGAGGAAACTATTGTAATGTTTTTTTTAAAATGTGTGTGTAATTTTTAGCAATAACAGCTATAATACCTCCGAAATTTTTTCAATTAAAATTTAAAGTGGAGTAATAAATAACAATGAAGTTTCTTATTAATGTAGCTTGTATTTTTCTTTTTGGTATATCATCAAGTTTCGCAGAAAAGACGCCTGAAGAACTTTCTTCTACATGCTTAGGTTGTCATGGAGTCGTAAGTTATAATAATATTTATCCTACGTATAAAGTTCCTAAATTAGGAAATCAGCATAAAGATTATTTGGTAGCAGCTTTAAAAGCATATAGATCTGGAGAGAGATCTCATCCTACAATGAAAGCACACGCCGCAGACCTTAGTGACTCTGATATTGAAAAAATTGCACAATATTTCTCGTCCATTAAACCAACAGAGACTAAAATCTCGAGCAATATAGAAATGATAGATGAAGCTAATTCTTGTGTTGGATGTCATGGTACAGATGGCAATAGCATTGCGCCTACATTTCCTAAAATTGGTGGACAGCATCAAGACTACTTATATCATGCACTAAAATCTTATAAAAATGGTTCTCGAAATAACGCAATTATGAGCGGCATTGCAAGCACTTTGAATGAAAAACAAATGAAAAAGCTAGCCAAATACTTTTCTAAGCATGAAGGTATTCATAATGTTGATCAAGGAAGAGTAGCTTCTAAAAATTAAGATCTAAGATTTATTTTCGCCATGTGTAAAAGTTTTTAAGCTTATGGCATGAAGTTCTCCTGATTTAATAAATGAGTCTAGGCAGTTATAAACCATTTTATGTCTTTTTATAGTGTTAAGCCCATTAAAACCATCAAAAACGATATTTGCGCTAAACTTCCCTTCGCTGCCATCAACGTCAGCGCTAGAACCTTCTAAAGCTTTTTCTATAATTTCTTTAATTTCTTTTTTATCCATTTTTATCTTTATACCTTGATCTAAAAATTGTATATTATTTATATTATACTAATTTTATTTTAATATAATTCAAAAATTATTTTTTTATGATATTTAAACAATTATTTGAAAGTCAAACATCAACATATACGTATTTAATATCTTGTCAAGAAAAACAGGAGGCAATTCTTATTGATCCAGTTATTGAGACATTGCAAAGAGATCTTCAGATATTAGATTCACTAAATTTAAAATTGACTCATGCTATAGATACGCATATTCATGCAGACCATGTAACAAGTGCGTCTGCTTTAAGAGAAATTTCAAAATGTAAAGTAGTTGGACCAGCAGGCGACCAATTAAATTGCAGAGATATAAATTTAAAAGATAAAGATTTTATAACTATAGGCAATAATATTAGACTTGATGCTATTTATACACCAGGTCATACGGACACTCATTTTTCTTATGTATTAAAAAAAGATTATGATAACTTTCTATTTTCCGGAGATGCGTTATTAATAGATGCATGTGGAAGAACAGATTTCCAATCTGGATCATCAAAAGAGCTTTATAACACAATAAAAAATATATTTTATACTATGCCAGATAAAACAAAAATATATCCAGGACATGATTATAATAAAAATAATTTTTCAACTATAAAAGAGCAGAAGAATAATAACTGCCTCATAAATGATAGTGTAAGTTTAGAGAAATTTATAGAAGCAATGAATAATTTAAAATTGGATAAGCCCAAGAAAATAGATATTGCAGTGCCAAAAAATAATGATTGCGGCGGTTAATCTCCGTTAAAATAATCATTAGTGATGGTTTTTACTTCATTAATGTCGATTAAATTTCTTCTCCACCCGTTAATTAATCTTGAATTTTTATCATTATTTTTCAGATAATTTAAAATCATTTTTTTAGGTGATACTATTTGATATGAAATTTTGTTTTGCACCGATATAGATTTATAATATTCATAAAGATCGTCAGCAGTTTTTTTATGATTGCTATTTGATTTTATTTTTTTTTCTTTTTTTGGTATTTGTGAGCTAGAGTTTGAAAAATTAATAATTTCATTTTTAATTTCATCTGAGTCTTTATTTTTATCTAGTATTTTATTTTTTGGCGGCAAGTAAATTTCTTTGTCTTTTGAAAAGTTTTTAGAAATTTCGATTATATCTTTTTCAGATAATATCCAATTTCTTGGTAAATTTAAATTTATTGCTTTTCTTTCTCTCCATATAGATATTGCTTTAACAGCGTTTTTTACATTTTTACTTAGATTATTCATTGACTTTATTCTTGACCAAGCATCTTCAACTTTAGGATTCCATTCAATATCATTAAGGTAGTTTTTAAATTCCTCTTGAAAATAAATACTTTTCTGTGAGTTAATTAACTTATTTTGTAAATTTGTATGCAACTTATTTAAATATATTACATCGTTTAGCGCATACTTGATTTGCTCATTTGATAGCGGTCTTTTTTTCCAATTTGTCATTTTCTCACTTTTATCAACTGTAATGTTAAATATGTCGCTAATTAATTCTGCGTAACCAATTTGATATTTATAGCCTAGAAATGATGCTGCAAATTGAGTATCAAATATTTTATTTGGAATATATCCTAAAATCATGTGAAGAATTTCTAGATCTTGTCTACATGAATGAATTATAATTGTTTTGTCTCTATTAAAAATTTTTTCAAAAATTGTTTTATAATCAATGTTAATTGTTAAATCAATGCATCCGTGAGTTGTGCCATTTGAAAACTGTATAACACATGGCTCAGGGAAAAATGTACTCCTCCTCATAAACTCTATATCAATTGAAATTAAGTCAGATTTTTCTATTTTAGCAATAAACTCTTTTATTTTTTTTTCATTGTCGAGGAGTTCAAGTATCTCTAAATTTTCGTTATACATATTTTTGTCTGAATATTCTTAAAAAGTGAAATAATACTGGCCAAATAATAACAGAAATAATTACCGAAAAAATAATATTCATTATATTATATTGAATTTCTAAAATATCATTTAAAACTGTGGACATAAAAATATAAGGTATTAGTATTATAAGCAAAGAAAACATTTTATTAATATGTGACTGCAATCTAATTTGCGGATAATAAATTGTAATTAAATAAATTGTGATAACGTGTGTCAGCGCGTAAAAACCTAGCGGGGTTACTAATAAAATATCCATTATGATTCCTGTGATAAACGCGTATGTTAAATTTATTTTATTTGGATAAGCTAAAGACCAATAAATTAAAATTAATAAAAGAATTGGAGGCCTACAGGAATTAATAATATCTGGAAGAGGTAATAAATTTATTATTATGCTAAAAAATAAAAATAAAGAAATTTTAAAATGTATCGTATTTAAAATTACCATAACAACATAACCTCTTTATTTGATGTTAAAGTAGAACTTGGGGTTACTTTAACGTCTAAAAAATCTTCATCTTTATCATTATCAATCTTTGAAATTTCTCCAATTAGATATCCCTCAGGAAAAATATTATCTAATCCAGATGTAATTAAAATATCACCTTGGCGTATATCTTGATTTAAAGATACATAATTAGCTTTTAGGAATCTATTATCTCCTGTGCCGGATATAACAATTCTTTTGTTTGTTCTTGCATTAACTGCTAGAAGTGCGTGCCCTGGGTCAGTTATTAGCGTAACAATAGAAAAACTTTCATTTACTTCAGATATTTGACCTAAAATTCCAAATGTATCAATAACAGTTTGCCCTTCAAATAAACTTATGTCCTTGCCTTTGTTTATAACAATTTTATTCGAAAATGGGCTTAAATTAACATTTATTAACTCTGCAATTTGTATTCTAGACGAAGTTGTCACATCTTGAGAATCTAAAAGTTTTTTTAGTCTTTTATTTTCTTCTTTGAGCGGGGGGATTTTTTGAATTATACCTGACTGTATAAAAATTTTCTTTTTAAGTGCTTTATTTTCTTCAATTAATTTATTTCTACTATTAAAGTGTTGATTAATATTATTAAAAAAAATGTTTGGTAGCTCAGCTATTTTGTATATTGGCTGTATAAGATGGTTAGAGCGCTCTCTAATTTTTTGACTTAGACTTAAATCTTTGTCAAAAAATAAAAAAATTATAGAGATAGATAAAAAAAAGAATAATTTCCAGAATGAGAGGGCACTTTCTTTAAAATGTAGGTCATCATTTAGCATAATTATTTGTAAATTATTATTCTAGAGCTATAAAATTTGCACCTTTTTTATCTATTAGTTCCAAAACCAATCCTCCACCTCTTGCAACGCAAGTTAATGGATCGTCAGCTATTATTACAGGAATACCTGTCTCTTCTTGAATAAGTTTATTTAAACCAGTTAATAGTGCTCCTCCACCAGTTAAAATAATCCCATTTTCAGCAATATCAGTACTTAGTTCAGGTGGTGTAGCTTCAAGAGCAGTCTTGGCAGCATTTACTATACCTTTTAACGGTTCTTGTAATGCTTCTAATATTTCATTGCTATTAATTCGGAAACTTCTTGGAATTCCTTCAGAAAGATTTCTCCCTTTTACTTCCATTTCTTGTAATTCTTTTCCTGGGTAAGCTGTAGCAATTGTATGTTTGATTTTTTCAGCAGTTGCCTCGCCAATCAAAATACCATAATTTGACCTTATATATTGAAGTATGGCGTCGTTAAATTTGTCCCCACCAATTCTAACTGATTCGGAATAAACAATTCCTCCTAAAGATAAAACTGCAATTTCAGTTGTTCCTCCACCTATATCAAAGACCATAGATCCTACAGCTTCTGTGATAGGAAGGCCTGCACCTAGTGCTGCTGCAACAGGTTCTTCTATTAAATAAACTTTTCTTGCTCCAGCACCTTCTGCAGACTCTTTAATGGCTCTTCTTTCAACTTGTGTCGCACCTGATGGGACACATATCAATACTCTTGGGCCAAGTAAAAAATTCTTTTTGCTAGCTTTTTTAATAAAGTGTTGAAGCATTTTTTCTGTAGTTGTGAAATCTGCTATAACTCCATCTTTTAGCGGCCTAATAGTTTCTATATTTGTTGGGGTTCTGCCTAGCATGCTTTTTGCTTCTAAACCAACAGCCCTGACCTTTTTTTTGCCATTTTCATCAGCAATAGAAACAACAGAAGGCTCATCTAATACTAGACCTCTATTTTTTACAAACACAATAGTGTTTGCTGTTCCAAGATCTATGGATAAATCACTGGAAAATAAATCTAAAATCATCAAAACCCCCAAGTTTTCTAGTATGTTTTATAATATACTATGGTTAAAATAGTAAACAATAGGATTCTAACTTAGGACAACCATTCCTACAAGGATATCTATTTAAATCTGATTGTTTTAATAACGGTGATTAATATATGTTTGATAATGATAAAGTTAAAAATGTTGCTAAGCTAGCTATGATTGAACTAGATGAAGAGGATGTAAAACTCTATTCTAGTGAAATTTTAAATTTTTTAAAAATAGTAGAGCAAAGTGAAAGTATTGATGTTTCAAGTTTAAGTCCCTTGTACCATGCCCCAGAAAATTTTTTAAATGCAAGAGAAGATGTAGTTGATGAAAATCCAAAAAATGATGGTATAAATTCAGCTCCTGATCAAAATGGAGATTATTTTATAGTTCCAAAGGTTATTGATTAACACTATGGAAATATATAAAAAATCTATATCTGAGTTATCTAATTTACTTGATAAAAAATCTATATCATCTGTGGAGATGACAAAATATTTTATTAATAGAATAAATTCTTATGATTCAAAATTAAATTCTTTTATTACAATCGACGAAGAATCTGCTGAGAAAGAAGCTAAAGAAGCTGATGAAATTATTTCCAAAAAAAAGCACAGTTTATTGACAGGTATCCCGATTGCTCACAAAGATTTATTTTCAACAAAAGGAACATTGACAACCTGCGGCTCAAAAATGCTTGAAAATTATATTCCTCCATTTAATGCAACAGTCGTAGAAAAATTAAAAAAAAAGGGAATGGTTAGTTTAGGAAAAACAAATATGGATGAGTTTGCAATGGGCTCTTCAAATGAATCAAGTTTTTTTGGCCATGTAAAAAATCCATGGAATTTAGAAAAGGTACCCGGAGGATCTTCTGGGGGATCGGCAGCAGCAGTAGCAGCAAGATTAGCTCCTATAGCAACAGGGTCTGATACTGGAGGATCGATTAGGCAGCCTGCTTCTTTTTGTGGTTTAACTGGACTAAAACCAACTTATGGTTCAGTTTCAAGATATGGAATGATAGCTTATGCGTCGAGTTTAGATCAAGGAGGACCAATTGGTAAAAGTGCTAAGGATTGCGCAAAAATATATGATGTTATTAAAGGCTTCGATAAAAATGACCCAACTAGCAATAAGAAAACTTCTTTAAAAAGTATAGATTTTAAATCACATAAGGAGTATGCACAAAATATTACGATAGGATTGCCAAAAGAATATTTTTCAGAAGAGTTAGATGAAAATATTTTAAGCAAAGCACAAGACTCAATTAAAGTTTTTAAAAAAATGGGGTTTAAATTTAAAGATATAAGTCTATCCAGTAATAATCTTTCGATACCAGCTTATTATATAATTGCTTCTGCAGAAGCTTCATCAAATCTTTCAAGATATGATGGAGTAAAATTTGGATATAGATGTAAAAATCCAAAAAATCTTGAAGACTTATATATGAGAACAAGGAAAGAAGGTTTTGGTAAAGAAGTTAAAAAAAGAATTATGATAGGCGCATATGCATTATCATCTGGTTACTATGACGAGTACTATATTAGAGCTCTTAAAATTAGGAGAATAATTAGAGATAGTTTTATGTCAGCTTTCAACGAAGTTGATTACATATTTGCGCCAACCTCACCCTCAACAGCTTTTAATATTGGTGAAAAGACATCAAATGCAGTTGAGATGTATTTATCAGATATTTATACAACTTCTATAAATTTAGCTGGACTTCCAGCTGCTTCTATTCCTATTGGTATGATTAATGATCTTCCGGTTGGAATGCAAATAATAGGTAATTATTTTTCTGAAAACACTATTCTTAATATCGCAAATTCATTTCAAGAAGAAACTGATTGGCATAAAAAAATACCTGGGGAGTTTGATAATGAATGATTGGCAAACTACAATAGGCTTAGAAATACATGTTCAGCTTTTAACAAATAGTAAAATTTTTTCATCTTCTTCAACAGCATATGGAAGCAAGCCAAATAGACAAGCATCTTATGTAGATGTTGGTTTGCCAGGAACTTTACCAGTATTAAATAAGTCAGTAATTAAAAAAGCTATAGAATTTGGTTTGGCAATAAATGGATCAATATCAAAAAAATCAATATTTGCTAGAAAAAATTATTTTTATCCTGATCTACCAAAAAATTATCAAATTAGTCAACTAGATTTACCAATAGTAGAGGGCGGTTTTATAACAATAGAGGGAGAGAAAGGAATTTTAAAAAAAATAAATATCACGCGAGCTCATCTCGAAGAGGATGCAGGAAAATCAATTCATAGCGAACAAAATAACTGCACATATATTGATTTAAACAGAGCTGGCACACCTCTTTTGGAGATAGTTTCTGAACCTGAGATTTCATCAGCATTTGAAGCCGTTCAATATATGAAAAAAATTCATAGTATCGTAACTTTTCTTCAAATATGTGATGGGAATATGCAAGAAGGTTCGTTTAGATGTGACGCAAATGTTTCCATAAATAAAAAAGGCGACAAGCAATTAGGTACCAGAACAGAATTAAAAAATATTAATTCATTTAAGTTCGTTGAAAAAGCAATAAATTATGAAATTAGACGACAAGTAGATATTGTTGAAGAAGGCAGCAAAGTTATTCAGGAGACTAGGTTATATGACGAAGAAAAAGATATAACAAAATCTATGAGATCTAAAGAGGAAGCTAATGATTATAGGTATTTCCCAGATCCTGATTTACTGCCTATAGAAATAGATGGCGATTATATAACGCAAATTAAAAGTGATTTACCGGATCTACCAGATGTAAAAGAAAAATATTATAGAACAGAATATAATTTAACCGACGAGCAATTAAATATAATTTTAAATAAACCAAGTTTTATAAAAATTGTAGATGAAATTTTAGATATATCTAAAATTGACCCGATAAAAATTATAAACTATTTTATTTCTTCGCTATATCCAAAGATAAATAAAGATAACTTTTCTTTAGATGAAAATCCATATCTCCCAAAGAGTTTTTGTGAAACTATTGACGCAATTGAAAATGGATTAATTCCAAAGCATTCTCTTAAAAAAATTATTGATGAAATATTTTTAAATAAGGATTCAGTTAGTGAAATACTACAAAAATATTCAAGTGAAGAACATGACGATGATTTAATTGATCAAACTATTAGTGATATTATAGAAAATAATAAAAAACAAGTTGATGAATATAAAAGCGGCAAAACAAAAATTTTAGGATTCTTTGTTGGTCAGGTTCTTAAGAATATAAAAGGTGTTAATCCTAGCATTGTTAAAGATAAAATTATAAAGGCCTTAAACTCCGTTTGAAAAAACCGAAACCCTATTAAAGCCAAAATTATCTTTTTCTGATTTAATAAATTGCAAACCATGTGTTTTAGCAAAATCTTTCAAGTATAGAGTCTGGTTATGAGAATGCTCTATTACCATATAGGAATTATTATTTAAATACTTTATGCCAGATTTTATGATTTTATAAATATCATATAAGCCATTTTCTTGAGAGTATAAGCTACTATTTGGATCTGATAAATCTTTATAATGAAAGCCATTATATTTTGATAAATAAGGAGGATTGCTCAGTATGAAATCAAATTTTTCATTTTTTATATCTTTAAACCAATTTGATTTCTTAAATTTTATCAGGTGACTTACATCATTAAGTTTTGCGTTTAAAGTTGCAATTTCTAATGCACTTGGGTTTATATCTGTTGCCAATATCTCTACATTATTGAAACTTTTTGCAATGGAAATACTTATCGCACCTGTTCCAGTCCCTAATTCAATAATGTGATTTTTATTTTTTATTATATCTTTTATTACCTTCGGGAATATTTCAACATCCTCGCGAGGAGAAAAAACTTTATCTGCGGTTTTTATATTAAAGTTTTCAAATTCTATGATTTTAGATTTCATTGTTTGCAAGTAAATCTGCTTGGTATTCGTTTATCAAAGGAGTAATAATTGTCAGTATGTTTCCATCTAAAAAATCTTCTAAATTATAGACTGTTAAATTAATTCGATGATCTGTTATTCTTCCTTGTGGAAAATTATATGTTCTTATTCTGTCTGATCTATCGCCAGTTCCTACAAGTTTTTTTCTCATTTGCGACTGCTCATCCATTTGTTTTGATCTTTCTGAGTCTAAAAGTTTTGCTTGAAGTAAAGACATTGCTTTTGCTTTATTCTTATGTTGTGATCTTCCATCCTGACATTCCACAACGACTCCTGTTGGAAGATGTGTAATTCGAATAGCCGAATCTGTTTTATTTACGTGTTGTCCTCCGGCACCACTTGCTCTAAATGTATCAATTCTTAAATCATCTGGATTGATATCATAATTTTCAATTTCTTCAACTTCAGGCATCACAGCTACTGTTGCTGCGGATGTATGAACTCTTCCTTGAGACTCTGTTTCAGGCACTCTTTGCACCCTATGCGCACCAGATTCAAATTTCAATTTGGAGAAAGCTCTGTCACCTGAGATTTTAATAATTACAAGTTTGAATCCACCTTTATCTCCCTCGTTTTCAGATAAAAGCTCTACTTGCCAATTTTGCCTTTCTGCAAATCGACAATACATTTTGTATAAATTACCAGCAAAAATCGCAGCTTCCAAACCTCCGGTACCTGCTCTAATTTCAAGAAACACGTTGCTTTTATCATTTGGATCTTCAGGTAATAATGAAATCTCTAAATTTTTTTCAAGATGTAAAATTTCTTCTTTTGTTGTTTTAATTTCTTCTTCAGCTAATTTTTTTAATTCGCCTGTTTCATTCTTAGAAATTTCTTCAGATTCTTTTAAAGACTCTTCATTATTTAAATACTTTTTGTAATCTTTAATTATTACTTCTAATCGTGCGTATTCCACAGATAAATTTTTATATTTATCCATATCATTAATTATATCTTTATCAGAGAGAAGTTCTTCTATTTCGTGATGTTTGTTATGGATTTCATCAAGTTTTTTTCTCAATGATGTTTTCATTTTTTCTTGTTTATCAAGAAAATATCACAAACTAAGTTAATTAATTTCCTGTTATTAGTCTGACCTGCTTTATTTAGCGCAAGAGTAGGCTTATGAGATAATTTTGAAGTTAGATTAATACTTAATTGATCAATTACATCTTTTGGATCTTTACCTAATTTCAACTGACTTAAGGATTTATCTAGACATGTTTTTCTGATATTTTCACAATCCTCTCTATATAATTTAATTATTGAAAAAGCAGACTGGGACTTTCTCCAATTCATATATTCTTCAACTTTGTTATCAACAATATGTTGAGCATCAATTGCCGCTTCTTCTCTTGTCTTGTAATTTTTTTTGATAAGATCTTGTATGTTATCAAGAGTATATAAAAATATATCTGGAAGTTCTTTTACCTCTGACTCTATATTTCTTGGGACGCCTAAATCAACCATATAAATTGGTTTATGCTTCCTATGTTTAAGGCATGTTTCAATAGCTCCTTTTCCTATTAATGGAACATTCCCAGTTATCGCACTAATCACAATATCTGAATTTTTAAGTTTTTCTGGTATGTCTTTTAAGGATATTGCTCTTCCAGAAACTTCTTCAGCAATACTTTTTGCATTTTCTAATGTTCTATTGGCAATATATAATTTATTAATATTTTTTTTTCTAAGATTTTTTGCTGCTATGCTAATAGTTTCTCCAGCTCCAATTAGTAAAGCGTTTTTATCTGAAAGGTCATCATAAAATTGATCTGTTAAAGAGACTGCAACATTTGCAATTGAGAGTGAATTTGCTCCAATTTTAGTATCTGTTCTTACTTCTTTTGCGGTTGAAAAAGCATACTGAAATAATCTGTTCAGATTTTTGCCGATAGTGCCTGCATCATTAGCTTCATTAAAAGCATCTTTAAATTGACCAAGTATTTGGGATTCGCCAATTACCATTGAATCTAGGCCACATGCAACGTTTAAAGCATGTCTAACAACAGAGCTGTCAGAATAGCTATACATATTATCTTCGAAATCTTCTATAAGAAGTCCTTTTTGTCTTAATAGCCAATTGGAAATATTATTAACATATTGTAAATCATCAATCTCAAAATAAAGCTCAGTTCTATTACAAGTAGATAGAAGAAATACTTCATCAATTAAAGGCATGCTGTGAAGCTTCTTAAGTATCTTTGCTGATTCGTCTTTATCCACAGAAAGTTTTTCTCTAATATCTAGAGAAGCTGTTTTATGATTCATTCCTATGGTTACTAAGCTCATTATCTTTACCAATTAAATTCTTTCATTTTTGTAGATTGATTAACCTTCAAAGTATATTATAACCAATTATGCAGACATATTTAAGTTTATATAGCAGCTATATTGTCAAAATAGGGCTGTTTTTTAAAAATATCATCATTATAAATATTTTATTTATAAGTCTTGCATATCCATTAAGTAATACGTCCGAAGCATCATCATTATATTTAAAAGTTAATGAAGAGAATACAGATAGCATAATAATGCAAAAGGCATTTGAAGCAGAGCTGCTTTTTAAAGAGCAAAAATATCTTGAAGCAGCAAAAATATATCATAATATCTCTATGAAATCTGATGACCCCGAAGTTGCTAAAAGAGCTACTCAGTTAGCTGGTTATGCAAATGACTTTAAATTAATGTTAAAAAGTTCAGAAAGATGGCTGGACATTGCAAGCGATAAAGTAGAAGTAAGACACATTAGAATCTCAATATATTTAGCTCTTAATATGGTAAAGGAAGCAACACAGGAAACATTATCAGCAATTAAAATTTCAAAAGACAGAGATAAATTCGCATTAGTTTATGACACAATAAAAGTTTTTAACGACAAAGCAGTAAAACAAATATTTGATAGTGTATTTGAAAAATATAAAGATGAATATCTTGCAAATTTTTATTATGTCCAAATACTTCTTGATAATAAAAAATATAAAGAAGTAGTAAAAATCATAACTACTATAGAAAGCTTTAAAGAATTTAGTAAAAAAGAAAGCAGATGGGGAATTTTTTTAGCGGATGCTTATTATGAACTCGGAGAAGAAAAATTATCTATAGAAACATTAAAAGATTATTTGCATCACTCACCAAAAAATTTAAATTTAAATGAATATTATGTAAGACTTTTAACTATTCAAAAAAAGTATGCAGAAGCAATAGAGCACTATAGATTTATGTCTGCTAATAAGTTAATTAGTTTTAGTGATAGCGACACATCTAAGAAAATGGCTCTGTTGAATATTGAAGCTAAAAAATTTTCAGATGCAAAAACTTTTATTAATTCTATAAAAGAAAAAGATATAAATAGCTATAATTTTTTATATGGATTACTAAATGTAAAAATGAATAAAAATAATTCTGCAGAAAATTATTTTAAAAATGTTGAAGTAGATAATATTAATTATATTAATTCTATAAAAGAGATTGCAGATATAAAAATAAAAGACAGAAATTTTTCATCTTTAAAGAAATTTTTTTCAGATCAATATAAAAAAATTCAAAATAACCAAAATATCGAGTCCAGATTAATTTTAATTGAAACGGAAATATTCTTTAATCAAGATGAGTTTGACTATGCAATGGAAAGGATAAATTATGGTATAAAAAAATATAAGGATAATGGGGCTTTTTTATACACTAGAGCACTTGTCGCTGAAAAGATTGATCGTTTTGATCTTATGGAAAGCGATCTTAAAAAATTAATAAAACTGGAGCCAAAAAATGCTCAAGCAATGAATGCTCTTGGTTATACTTGGGCTAATAACAATATGAATTTGAATGAAGCAAATCTATATATAGATGAAGCTTTAAAAATAGAACCAAATGATCCAGCAATTCTAGATAGTAAAGGGTGGGTTTTATACAGACTTGGAAATTATGAAGAAGCTGAAAAATATTTAATGAAAGCATTTAAATTAAATAATGACCCAGAGATTGTAAGTCATGTCATACAGTTGCTGGTAAAATTAGGTAGAAATAAAGAAGCAAATAAAATTTTTAAAGAGCATATCAAATTAAACCAAAAAGATAAAAAATTAATTGAACTAAAAAAAATATTAAATGAAATATAATATAATAATACTTCTTTCCTTTTTTATATTATCAGGTTGCTCAAGCTTAGAAATATTCAAAAAAAAAGAAAATTTAATTTTTGAAAAAAATAAAAATAGTATATCCTACGAAAAGTACTCTGCAAAAGGTGTGGTAAAGTTTGAAGTCAAAGATAAAAAAATTGCATCAAGATTTATTTTTTATAATAACGCAAATTCTAAAGAATTAAATTTTCTTAACATGTTTAATAGTAAAATTATATCTTTAGAAATAAATAATAATGAAATTAATGTAATAAATGTAAAAAAAGATAAGAACGCGAAAGCACTAGAAAAAATTATGAATAGAGATACTTTTAAAAAAATTATTTTGAATTTATCTGGAATTTTAACTGGCGATATTGGTAATATCGTATATTCTGAAAGCTATAAAAGCGGTTTGTATAAAATTTTGAGAAATCCTGATTTTGAAGTTTTTTATAAAAAATATGATAATAATTTAATGCCAACAAATATGATTATTGATTTATTTAATATTTCTTTTGAGATTAAAATCGCGGAATGGAAATTGATAAAATGATAACCATTAAATCCCCAGCAAAAATAAATTTATTCTTAAATATAGTAAATAAAAGAAAGGATGGGTTTCATGATATCGAAACATATTTTCAGTTAATTAATCTGTATGACGAGATACATTTGGATTATTATTCGGGTTCTTCTATAAAATTCTTTTCTAATAACGATAATTTATCAATAACAGATAATCTTTGTATTAGAGCAGCAAAATTATTGAAAGATTACGCAAATCTTAATACCAATACAGGTGCCACAATTAAATTAAATAAAAATATTCCTATTGGCGCAGGTCTTGGAGGCGGGAGTTCAAATGCTGCTTCTGTACTTTTAGGATTAAATAATTTGTGGAAATGCAAATTATCTGAAAAAGAACTTTTCAGATTAGGTAAATCATTAGGGTCAGACGTCCCTGTTTTTATAGGAGGCTCATCAGCTTATGGTACAGATACTGGTGCGACTTTAATTAAACATGAAGTTGAAAAAAAGTTTTTTCTTGTTATTTACCCTAAAATAGAAGTATCTTCAAAAGAAATGTATAGCAAATATAAAATAAAAGATTGTATTAAACATATAAATTTAGATAATATGCATCAAAATATTGGTTTTAATAGTTTTGAAGATCTATTGTGTTGTGAATATAGACAGATTAAGGAATTGCTTTCTTTGTTAAGAGAACATAATAATGGTTTTGTATCTGGGTCAGGAAGTTGTGTATTTTCAATTTTTGATGATGAGAAAAAAGCTAAACAAGTTAGCGAGTTTATTCCTAAGATATATCAAACCTATATTGTGCACAGTATAAATAGGATATAATTTATATATAATTTAAATATTGGGCCGTCGCCAAGCGGTTAAGGCATCGGGTTTTGATCCCGACATACGTAGGTTCGAATCCTACCGGCCCAGCCAGTTTTTTTTACTTCTTTTTTAATCAAATTGTATTATCATTGCACTCATAAACATAACTAGAATTAAATCTAATGGCTGATTACGAAACTTTGAAAGTATTTTCCGGAAATTCTAACAAGGATTTATCTGAAAAAATTGCTAAAAAGATTGGAATTCCTATCGGAAAAGCATTAGTAGGAAGATTTAGCGATGGAGAAGTTCAAGTAGAACTTCATGAGGATGTCAGGGGCAAAGATGTTTTTGTTATTCAGTCAACTTGCAATCCTACAAATGAAAACCTTATGGAGCTGCTAATTTTAGTAGATGCTCTCAAAAGATCTTCTGCGGCACGAGTAACTTCAGTTATACCTTATTTTGGTTATTCAAGACAAGACCGAAGAGTAA
>MDSV01005216.1_pt1 | contig 25040 bp, 25 predicted proteins | sample 810851 | NCBI WGS metagenome assembly MDSV01 (sample SAMN05326640, study PRJNA326480) | marine metagenome | isolation source: seawater | place: Atlantic Ocean: North East | collected 2012
AGTAGATGTTAAAAATATATTGCATTTATTAGAAAATAACGAATTTAAAAATAAAATAAATTTTGTAGGTGAAATTTGCCTAAAAGAAAAATTTTTTAATAAGCATCTAGGGAAAATAAATTTTCTGGGTTTCGTTGATAATTTAAATAATTTATATTCAGATAAAAGCTCAATTTTTCTTATACCAAGATATTTAGGACTTGGTATACCAATAAAATTTTTAGAATGTTTAAAATATAATTCAAAATGTTTACTATTTGGTGACAAGGAAAAATTCGGAATACCAAGTAATTTTATAACACCTATATTTTATAAAAAAAAATCAAATAATTTTGAGTTTCACATAAACTCTATAAATTATTTAAAAGTTTACAGAGAAATTTATGACTATATTTTAAATAATAACTATAAATTTTTATCAAAATTTAGAAAGGAAATTAAAAATGATAGTTTCTAAAACTCCATTAAGAATAAGTCTCTTTGGAGGTGGAACAGATTTTCCAGAATTTTTTAATAAAAAAAAAATAAGTATTATAGGGGGAACGATAAACAAATTTATTTATATTTCTTTTATTACTCAAGAACTTAAAATGAAAAAAAATACAATTAAATTATTCTACCGACTTAAAGAAGAAGTTGATAATGTTTCTAAAATTAAGCACAATGTTATTAAAGAGGCTTTTAAAAAGTACAATATTAAAGAAAAAATTGAGCTGCATATATCTAGTGATCTCCCAAGCCAAACAGGGTTAGGTTCATCTTCAGCATTTACAGTAGGATTATTTAATCTTTTACAAAAAAAAAAAAAAATCAAAAAAGATAAATTTGAATTAGCAAAAGATGCAATCACTTTTGAGAGAAATATATTGAGAGAATCTGTTGGCTATCAAGATCAAATTCATGCAGCATTTGGAGGTTTTAATGAAATAGAAATTTTTAAAAATAAAATTAAAGTTAAAAAAATATTAAATGACAAAAATTTAAGAATCTTAGAGAAAAATTTATTTTTAGTTTTTACTGGTCTCACACGTAGAGCAAATGATATTGAAAAAAAAAAAATAAAGCGAATAAAAGAAAACTATATAAATTTAGATAAAATAAATAATATTTCACACGAAGCAAAGTTATTGTTTAAAGAAAAAAAAATTGACTTTGATAAAATTGGCTTACTTTTAGATAGAATGTGGAAAATTAAAAAAAAATTAAGTAAAAATGTTAGCAATACAAGAATAGATAAAATTTATACTCTTGCTAAAAAAAATGGAGCACTTGGTGGAAAATTATTAGGAGCTGGCTCAGGAGGTTTTTTGCTTTTTTATGTTAAAAACCAAAAAATTAAAAATTTTAATAAATCAATGAAGCCGTATCAAGTAATAGATTTTAAATTTTCATCTGATGGGAGCAAAATTTCAAAAATTTAATATGAGTTTTACTTTGAATTTAAAAAAGATTTTTTTTGATAGCATAAAAGCTCCAAATAACTTTCTTCAAGAAGGTCAAATAATAAATTATGTTGATATAGGAGCTAGCAATGTTAAAAATTTAATTTTTTATTCTAAATTTGATTTTTTAAATGTATTTTTATTTGAACCAGATCAAAGAGCAATTACATCATACCTTTCAAGTAAAGAAAGAAATTTAAATTTAAAAATTTTTGATAAAGGCTTATGGAAAAATAAAGGCAAAAAATATTTTTATCAATTTACTAATCAAGCCTCGTCTTCATTTTTTCAACCAAATTTGAAGAAATTATCTAATTATAATCTAGGAGTAAATTTATACCATATAGAAAAAAAAATTTTGTCAGAAGTTGACAGTTTAGATAGGTTATTAATCAATTATAACGTTGATTTTATAAAACTTGATACAGAAGGCGCTGATTATGAAATACTACTAGGAGCAAAAAAAAGTTTAAATCAATGTCTAGGTATTGTTATAGAAAGTCAATTTTTTGAGAGATACTTAAATACTAAATCTTTTTCTGAAATTGAAATTTTAATGAGAAAAAAAGGCTTTGAAATATTTATGTTAAATATTGAAAAATGGTCTCAGGATAATTTTTATAATATTGACACAAATATTAAAAATGTTTGGGCGGATGTTTTATATTTTATAAGCATAGAGTCTTTAATAAAAAAATTAAAAAAATTAACAAAAAAAAACCTAAGAGTTTTATTAGTAAAAAAAATTATATTTTTAATGGTTATGTATAAGATGCATGATAGTTCATTAAGGTATCTAAAAACTATAAGAAGAGAGAAACTGATAACAGAAAATGAATTTATTGAAGTTCAAAAATTTATAAAAATGAATATTAATTCAAATTTTTCTATAATAATCAAAGATTTTTTCAGATTAATAATATGTTTAATTCTTTTACCCTCAATTTTGATTTACACAAATAAATATATTGAGTTATTTAAATATTGTATTGAAAAAAATTTAAGGAACTTTAAAAGATTAGTTACTTTTAATTTGAAAAATAAGTCAATATTCAGAAATACGGGGCTAGATATTCATTAATGAAAATATTAATTACAGGTGGGGCTGGTTACATTGGCTCAAAATTAGTTCCTGCTCTACTAAAGAAAAATTACAATGTAACAGTTATTGACAATTATTTTTTTAATCAAAAAAGTTTAAAAAGTTTGAATAACAAAAATCTTCAATTAATTGAGGATGATGTAAGAAATTTTGAAAGACACAGAGAAATTATAAAAAAACAAGATTTTATTATACCACTAGCAGCTTTAGTTGGCGCTCCACTTTGTGATAAATTTCCAAAAGATACAAAAGAAATAAATGAGCTATATATAAAACAGCTATCTAATTTTGTTGATGAACATGTTAAAATAATTATGCCAACCACAAACTCGGGATATGGAGTAGCAAAAAAAGAAAATATCTGTACTGAAAACTCCCCATTGAATCCAATCTCACTTTATGGAGTAACAAAAGTTAATGCAGAAAAAATAATTATGAATAGGGAAAATTCAATCTCTTTAAGACTCGCAACTGTATTTGGATATTCAGAAAGAATGAGATTAGATTTATTGGTAAATACTTTTGCGTACAAAGCCATCAAAGACAAGAAAATTGAAATTTTTGAAGGAAAGTTTAAGAGAAATTTTATTTATATTGACGATGTAATAAATATTTTTATTTATTGTATAGAAAATTTTGAAAAATTAAAATCAAACATTTATAATTTTGGGATTGAAGGTGCAAACTTAACAAAAATAGAATTAGTAAAAGTAATAAAAAAGTTTGTACCAGATTTTGAATATGTAATAAATGAATTTTCTGATGACCCTGATAAAAGAGATTATATAGTGTCAAATAAAAAAATTTTAGAAACTGGTTTTAATTTTTCCTGGGATCTTGAAAGCGCAGTAAAACAACTTATTTCAGACCTAAAAAAACTACCTCCCGGAAATTATTCAAATATCTAATTATGAAATGTAGGATATGTGAGTCAAAAAATTTAGATCTTGTATTTGATTTGGGTAATCAACCATGGGGTAATAATTTTTTAACAGTTGATGAAATTGGTAAAGAAAAAAGTTATCCTTTAGAGCTTATATATTGTAATAATTGTAGCCTATCTCAATTAAGCTATACAGTTAAAAAAGAAGTAATGTTTTCTGATCACACATATTTATCAGGAATGACATCTAGTTTAGCTAATCATTTTAAAAATGTTGCCAATCTACTAAATGATAGATTTAATGAAAAGAAAGAGAAAAAAAACATATTAGATTTAGGATCAAATGACGGAACTTTCTTAAAACAATTTAATAGTTTAGGGTGGAACACTCTAGGGGTAGAGTCTTCTTATAATATTTCTAAAATTGCAAACAAGAATGGAATTAAAACTCTTAATAAGTTCTTTAGTCATAAGGTTGCTGAAGAAATAAACCAAGAATTTGATTTCATAAATGCCTCAGGTGTTTTTTTTCATCTAGAAGAGCTTCACTCTTTTACACAAGGTGTTAAAAAACTTTTATCTAAAGACGGAATTTTTATTGTTCAATTTTTATATATGAAGCAAATAATGAAAAATGTTGCGTTTGATCAAATTTATCATGAACATTTATTGTACTATAATTTAAAAACTCTAGATCATCTATTATCAATTTATGATTTAGAAATTTTTGATGCAAATTTAAGTGAAATACATGGGGGTCAAATGAATGCATTTGTTGCTCACAAAGGTTCAAGACAGAAAACAAAAAACTATTTAAAAATTTTGAATGAAGAAATAAAAGAAAATGCAAATTCAAAATCCTCTTATATAAAATTTGAAAAAAATTCTCGATTACTTAAAGAAAAAAATTTATTATTTTTTGAAAAAGCTCTTCAAAGTAGCAAGAAAATATTTGGATTAGGTGCACCAGTAAAAGGAAATACTCTGATTAATTATTTTGGTATAACAAAAAAAATGATGCCAAAATTACTAGAAATAAATCCACTTAGAAAAAATTTATACGCGCCTGGTTCGCATATTCCTGTAATAATGGAAGATGAGGAAAAAGAACTTCCCCATATTTATTATGTGTTGGCATGGAATTTTAAGGATGAAATTTTAAGAAAGAATAAAAAATTACAAGAAGATGGAATAGATTTTTATTTCCCTATAGAAGTTAATAATAAATGAAAAATATTTTTATTACTGGTGGAAGTGGATTTTTAGGAAAATTTCTTATTAAAGAGCTATCTAAAAAAAATAAAGTTTATGCTCCTACATCACGTCAGATAAACTTATTAAATTATAAAGATTTAAACAAAATAAAAAAAAAATATGATTATATATTCCATCTAGCTGCATGGACACAAGCTGGTGATTTTTGTTTAAGGTTTCCAGGTGATCAATGGTTGATTAATCAAAAAATTAATACAAACATTTTAAATTGGTGGAAATTAAAAAATCCGAAAGCTAAAATGGTATTTATTGGAACTAGTTGTTCATATCCAGAAAATTTAAAACTGACAGAGGAAAATTACATGAAAGGTGAACCAAATGAAGGTCTTTACACTTACGCTATGACTAAAAGAATGTTGTTACAGGGCGCAAGAGCATTAGAGAAGCAGTATAAAATGAAATGGTTATGTTTGGTTCCTTCAACATTATATGGGCCATACTATCATAAAGATGGAAGACAAATGCACTTTATTTTTGATCTAATTAAAAAAATATTACTAGGATATTATAAAAATAAAAAAGTTATTTTGTGGGGAAATGGTTATCAAAAAAGAGAGATTATTCACGTAAAAGATTTTGTAAACTTTACGTTAAAGATATATAAAAAAATTAATAATGAAATAATTAATATTGGAGCAGGAAAAGAATTTACAATCAGAGAGTTTGCAGCAAAAATTTCTAAAATTGTTTCATTTAAATTTGAAAAGATAAATTTTGATAAAAAAAAATATACCGGCACAAAGAGTAAAAAATTAGAAATTAAAAAAATTAATAAACTCATTCCCACATATAAAAAAGATCAGATTAAAATTGAGAAAGGACTTAGGGAAACAATTAACTGGTTTAAAAATCAATTAGATTTAATTGATTAATGAGTAGAAAAAAAAAAATTGCATTATTTTATCCGTGGCTTCATTTATATGGTGGTGGTGAAGTTTTTGCAGAGGATACAGCTAATAAACTAGCCACAAAAAATAAGATAGATTTTTATTATTATAAATCTAAAAAAAAATTACATCCAAAATTAAAGTTTAAAAAAGAAATTACTTTAATACCTATAAACTCGAGTAATTTTATAATTAATTTTTTTTGCTCAAGAATAATGTTATTTGCACAAACTTTTCTTATTTTTTTTTTTAACAAAAAAATTAACAAAAATTATTCGTTAGTTTATTCTTTAGGTGGAGAATTTTATTCAAAATTCAAAACCTATCAATATTTACATATATGTATTTTTTCATTGAATATATTTGAATATAAAAATTTTGGCTTAACTAAAATATATAAAAAATTAGCTAGGTTTGCTGTTGTTCTGATATGTAGGTTGTTACTCAAAATAAATAGAAAAAAATTCTATAATGTTGTTTCATTTAGTAATTCAAAGTGGAGTTATTTAAGAGTAAAAAACACATACAATATTAAAAAACATAAAGTCTTTTATCCATGCTTTAAAGTACCAATCTTATATAATCAAAGTTTTTTAAGATATGAAAAAAGAAAAGATAATTTTGTTATATTGGGCAGAGTTTCTTCTGATAAAAATATAATAGATGCAATCAAAATATTTAAAAAACTTCAAAAAAAAATTCCAAATTTATTTTTAAATATAATTGGTCCAATAGATAAAATTTATTATCTTAAAATCAAAAATAAATTTGACTTAAAAGCTATTAAATTTCATGGTCTAATTAGTTTAAGCAAAAGAGATAAAATCTTAAAAAAATCAAAATATGGTTTGAATTTATTTTATTCTGAACATTTCGGAAGAAATGTTCTTGAGATGCAAAAATGTGGTGTAATTGCATTGGCGAGAAATAGAGGAGGTGTTAGAGAGTTATTATTTAATAATAATCAGAAATACGAAAATTATGAGGATCTTATCGAAAAATTCAAAAAAATTTACTATAATAAAAAACTTAGGAATAAAATTTATACTAATAATCAAACTATTTTGAAAGAAAAATTTACAGATAAAAATTTTAATTCAGAGTTATTTAAAAATATAATTTAAATGAAAAAAAAAATCTTAATTACAGGTGCAGAAGGTTTCTTAGGAATACATTTAGCCAACTACCTCTCATCAAAAAATAAATTATATTGTTTAGTAAAAAAATTTCCAAAAATTAGAAATAAAAAAGCAAATTATATAAAATGTGATGTAACAAAAAAAGATAAATTAAAAAAAATATTAGAGAAAATAAAACCTGAAGTTATTTTTCACCTAGCTGCAAAAAGTCATCCACTTTTTTCTTTCAAATTTCCAGCAAGGACTATCTATGTAAATGCAGTAGGTACGATAAATATCCTGCAAAATTTATTAGAACTAAATTTATATCCAAAAATTATTATAGCGTGTTCAAGTGCACAATATGGAACCAGAAATTTTAAAGAATTACCTCTAAAAGAGGAAAATTTATTTAAGCCAGATCATATATATGGATTGTCCAAACATTTTCAAAATTTATTAGCTAATCAATATTTCAAAATGTTTAATACAAAAGTAATCAATGCGATAATTTTCAACACTTCAGGTCCAGGAAAAAATAATGATGTATTTTTTGATTTTTCTAATCAATATAATAAGCAAATAAAACATAAAAAAGAAATTTCAATTAAATGTGGAAATTTAAGCAATAAAAGAGATTTTCTTCATTATGAGGACACCATCAAAGCTCTTGATGTCATTTCAAAAAAAGGAAAGATTGGAGAGAGTTATAACATATCAACAGGAAAATTAATAAAAATTAGTCAATTGTTAGATTACATAAAATTTAAATCATCAAAAAAAATAAAAGCAATTAAAAAAGAAAAAAATTTACGAGTTTATGATGAAAAATATATATCAGGAAATAATGGTAAATTAAAAAAAATTGGGTGGAAACCTAAAAAAAATTATAAAGATATTTTAGATGAAATATGTAGATTTGAGTAAAAAAATAGAGGATCAAAATTTTATATTTATTATAATTTCTTTTTTTTTATCGTTTATTTTTTTTAAAGGTAGATTGGGTGGGGATGATCTGCAATCTTTTATATTTGCATTTAGTTTAATTGAAACTTTTAACTATAATTTATCAGATTATTTACAAGATCCATCAAATGGATGGCAATTTAGTCATAGGAAAATTTGGATATTACAAAACTTAATACTTATTTCAATTACTAAAATTATAAATTCATTTATTTTTTTTGATTTAAAATATTTTAGTAGTTACTTTTGTGGATGGTTATTGACATTTTATTCTTTTTATTCGTTATTTCTTTTTTTTAAAATTTTATTAATAAACAAAATAAATATTAATTTATCTATTTTAATTTCCATTTCAGTTTTCTTCGGAACTAGTCTTATTTCTTTTTTTACTGGAGCATATATAGAGAGTTTAGTGGTCCTATTAATTCTACTTAGATTAATATCAAAGAATAAAAAAATTAAATTTTTAATTGATGTACTATTAGTTCTAATAAAACCATACTATCTTATAGTTGTAATTTGTTTAGTCTATGATGATTTAAAAATATCAAGAAAGTCAATTTTTTATTTATTTTCAATATTTACAATTGTTGTAATAGAAAAAATATTAACTTTAAATGCTTTTAGTAGTTTTGTCACAACATTACCTATTAAAATAGAATTAGAATTTATGATTAAAAATATATTTAATATGTTTTTTTCGTTAGGTTTTGGAATATTTTTTACATCGACGGTATTATTTTTTCTAATATTGATTGGAAGTGAATTTAAAACTTTATTTAAATTTTTAATATTGTTTTTATTTATCATCTTTTTATCAGCTATTACCTTTTGGCATGGACAAAGTCCTGGGGGCAGATATTTAATTAGTTGTTTATTTATTTTTGTACCGGAAATTGTAAAATCTTTGAAGAGATTAAATAATTATAAAATTAAAAATATTTTTTTTATCATAATTTTTTTAATTACTATTTTGAATTTACCATCTTTAGAATACAGAAATACTAATATTAAAAATTATTCAGACAATGCAGTTAATAAAGGACTCGCTGAAAGTCCCTCAGATAGAGATGAAAAAGCTTTTCCAGTCAATGATTTCAATTTTAATAATATTATTTTTGCACAAAATATTTTTTGGAATAAAATTCTTAAAAATGAAAATAAAATTATTAAAATTAAAAATTATTTGTTCAAGGTCAAAAATGTATATCCAATGACTGGTTTAAAGAGGATAATGTTTATAGCTGAAAATAGGTTAGATTATGTTAATGAAAGATTAATTTTAGATGGAAATTCTAGTATTTTAATAATCTTAAAAATTTTATATTATTTTACTTTCATATTTCTATTTATAATTCTTCTTTTTTCATTAAATAATTGTTTAAAATATAATGAAAAAAATAAGCATAATAATTCCTACATTTAATAGCGCAAAAACCATAACAAGATGTTTAAGTTCTGTTATGAAACAAACTTACAAAAAATGGGAAATTATAATTATAGATAGTTATTCAACTGATAATACTGTTAACCTAATTAAAAATTTTAATTCAAAAAAAATAAAGTTTCTATTTATTTCAAGAAATAAAACCATTTCTGAAGCAAGATATAAAGGCATATGCAATTCAAAAGGTGACTTAATAGCTTTTCTAGACTCCGATGATGAATGGTGTGCAAAGAAATTAGATTTTCAAATTAGTAAAATGAGTAATAATAAATTTTTTTCTTGTACAAATTTTACAATGAAAAACAATAATAAATCTTACAAAGTAAAAATAAATAAGAACTTCTTAAATATTAAGGATTTAATATATAGTAGGCCTATAGCACTTTCTTCGGTCATAATAGATAAAAAAACCATTAAAAATACTATAAAAAAAAATTTATCATTAAACTTTGCGGAAGATTATTTTTGGTGGACTGATGTTCTAGTATCAAATAGAAAATGTATTGTAGTTAGAAAATTTCTTACAAATATTTATATACACGATAACAATAGGTCAGTAAATTTTATGAAAAATTATATTTCATTGTTTAATATTTATAGAATAAATTTTAGATTCAATTATATCAAAATAGTTTTTGTTTTTGTTCGATTAATTATTAATACATTTACAAAGAATATGTTTAAGATATTAAACTTTAAAAAAAATTTGGTATAATTATTTGTTAAAACTTCAAAATATAAATACTATAAAAATAATGTCTTTGGCGACTATTTTAATGCCAATTTTAATATTATCTGGTCCACTGTTACCAGATATAGTTGTAACACTAGCTTCTATTTTTTATTTAAAGAGATTTGGTAAAAAATTTATAGAATTAATTAAAATATATTGGTTAATAATTATTTTTTGGCTTATTTGCATAATTAGCTCAGTACTTTCAGAAGATATTTTCTATTCATTGAAATCCAGTGCATTTTATTTGAGGTTTTTTATTTATTCTTCTTTTATATATTTTCTTTTAAAAGAAAAATTACTTAACTTATCTTTATTATTTTTTATTTTATTTTTTGTTTATATTTTTTTAGTAATTGACTCACATTTTCAATATATTTTTGGTAACAATATTTTTGGTATTGAAGCTAGTTCTAAATTACGTATAAGCAGTATTTTTGGTTCTGAATTAATACTGGGTTCATTTTTACTAAAATCTTTTCCTTTATTTGTTGTTTTAGCAATTTATAAAAAAAAATATAATTTTATTTTTTTACTGCCATTAATTTATTCAAGTATAATTTTAAGTGGAGAAAGATCAACTATCATTCTTTCCTTATTTTTATTAATTATTTTTTTTAAATTAAAAATGAAATTTAAATATAAATTAGTAAATCTTTTTTTTATTTTAATAATTTTCTTAACACAATTTTTTTTTAACAATCAATTTAATTATAATTTTACCGAAAGAGTTAAAGAAGAAGTTGTGGTAAACATTGATAAGGACACTAAAATAAAAACGTCAGAGTACAATAAAGTTTTACCTTTTAATCTATTTACTGAAAAACACACCAGAATATACAATACTTCTTATTTAATGTTTTTAGATAATAAACTTATTGGTCATGGTCCTAAATCATTTAGGAATAAATGTAAAAAATATGATGAAAAGTCTTGTACTACTCATCCTCATAATCACATATTTCAAATGCTATCAGAAGTCGGCTTATTTGGTTTTTTTGTATATTTTTCAATATTTTTATTGATTTTAAAAAGTTTAGTATTTAGTTTTTTTTCGAAAAAAGAATTATCGGAAATAAATTTTATTCTTTGTTTATCAATAATATTAAATTTTTTCCCTTTCTTGCCAGCTGGTAATTTTTTTAATAATTATGTAAATATCATAATGTATCTTCCGGTAGGTTTTTATTTATATTTTAAAGAAAAAATTTAATTTATAGAAAAATGATTGAAACTAGCTTTATAATTTTATTAATAAGTTTCTTTATTTTTTATGTAATTTCAGAATTATCAATTAAATTAAAAATATTAACTGATACTGACTATAAAAAAAAACAATCATTTCATAATAAGGCAAAATCTAATACAGGTGGATTATGTGTAATTTCTACATTATCAATTTGTAATTTTATTTATTTTGATTTTTTTAATACAATCTTAATCTTTTCTATTTTTTTCTTCTTAGTAGGATTTTTTGATGACTTAAAATTTATCACGTCACCATTTATAAGATTCCTAAGTATTGTAGTTCTTATAATTTTCTTGATAGTTTCTCAAAATTTTTATGTTTTAAACTTTGGATTTCCTTTTTTTTCAAATTATATTAATGAAATTACGTTAATAGTACTAACAATCATCGGTTTTTTTTTAGTTTTAAATGGTGCAAATTTAATTGATGGTTTCAATGGATTGTTATCTATCCATTCATTTATAATATTGTCAATTATATTTTTAATATTAGAGAAAAATTTTTTTTTTTAATAGAGATGTGATTATTTTTATACTGATAGCACTAATTATATTTCTTTATTTTAATTTAATTAAACAGAATTTATTTTTAGGAGATTCTGGGGCGTATTTTTTTGGATCTTTAATTGCTATATTAGTCATAGAAACATCAAATGAAATAAAAAATATTTCACCATTTTTTTTCGCTATCTTGCTTTTTTATTTGTATTTTGAAACACTTTTTTCCGTTACAAGAAAGTTATATGAAGGAAAAAATCCTTTCAAGCCAGATGAAAATCATTTGCATATGCTGTGTTATAAGTATTTAAAAAATAAAAAAATTAATTCTCCAAATAATTTAACAGGAATTTTAATAAATTTTATTTTTATTTTATTTATGATTCCAACTATATTTTTTTTTGAAAATAATTTAATTTGTATTATTTATTTTTTATTTTTACACATTATTTATTTGATATTTTACAAGGTATTGCGTGAAAAATATTAACTATATATTAGTTACAGGTGGTTTAGGATATTTAGGTTCACATGCGGTTATTAAATTATTAAAAAAAAATAAAAACATTATAGTAGTAGATAATTTAAAAAATTCTAAAAAAAAAATAATTTTAAACATAAAAAAAATTACTAAAAGAAATTTTATATTTTGTAAAATTGATATAAGAAAAAATAAATTAGAAAGCGTATTTAAAAAATATAAAATTAATAAAGTTTTACATTTTGCTGGTTTAAAATCCGTAAAGGAATCTGAAAATAAGCCTTATGAATATTTAAGTAATAATTTTAGTGGGACATTAAATCTACTTTCTATAATGAAAAGATACAAATGTAGGAAAATTATTTTTAGTTCTTCTGCTTGTGTTTATGACGAAAAAAATAAGCTTCCTTTTACTGAGACTTCAAAGACAAACCCCAAAAGTATTTATGGTATTTCAAAATTAGCAGTTGAGTTATTGTTAAAAAGTGAATTTAAATTTGATAAAAATCCATGGTCAATAATTGTTTTCAGATATTTTAACCCAATTGGAAGTCACCCAAGTGGCTTGCTAAATGAAGATCCTAAAAAAATAGAAAATATAATTCCAAATTTAACCATGTCTATTAAAAAAGGGAAAACTTTTAACATCTTCGGAGGTAACTACCAAACAAAAGATGGTACTTGTTACAGAGATTATATTCATATTGATGATTTAATAGATGCTCACTTAAGTGGATTAAAATATTTGAATAAAAAAATTTATGAAGTTGTAAATATAGGAACAGGAAAATGTTATTCTGTAAAAGAATTAATTTCAACATTTTCTAAAATTTTAAATTATGATGTTCCATATAAAATTGTTGGTAGAAGAGAGGGTGATATACCAGTATGCTATGCAAGTGTTAAAAAATCTAAAAAATTTCTTAAATGGAGAACTAAAAAAAATATTTTTACAATGTGTAGAGATATAATTAAAGTAATATAACTTATGGACATAAGACATCTAACTAAAGATTATGATTTAACTATTTTACTGCCTGCTCTTAATGAAGAAGAGTCTATTGGAAAAATAATTGACGAAATTAATTATGAATTAAAAAATTCAGAAATAAATTATTGTATTCTTGTTTCAGATAATGGATCTTCTGACAATACCCTAAAAATTTGTAAGGACAAAAATGTATTAATCAATCAAGTAGAAAAGAAAGGTTATGGCGCAAACCTAATCAATGCAATTAAAAAAGTTAATTCAAAATTCTTAATTTTTTTTGATTGTGATGGATCTTACCCTCCTTCAGAAATTCAAAATATGTATAATTTAATTTTAAATAAAAACTTAGACATGGTTTATGGAAATAGATTAGTTCATCAAGAAAAAAATTCCATGCCGTTATTACATAGGTATTTGGGCACACCTGTATTATCATTTTTTATCAGAATTTTTTTTAAAAATAATGTTAAAGACTGCAATTCCGGCATGAGAATATTAAAGGTAAAAAGTTTTGAAAATATAAATTTTTACTGCTCTGGTATGGAATTTGCTTCAGAAATATTTATAAAATGCTCTTTCAATAATTTAGGTATTGAAGAGACCAATATTAAATTTCGAAAAGATTTTAGATCAAATTTACCTCATTTATCAAGGTGGAAAGATGGATGGAGACACTTAAGATACATTATGTCTAATGCACCGGATAATTATTTGAAATCAGTATTTGCTCTAGTTTTTTTAAATTATTTTATTATTTTTTTATTATCTTTTTACAATGTTGAAAATAACTTTCCAAGATATCATACAATTTTTGCGCTATTAGCGCTAAATCAATTTTTAAAAAGTTTATTTTTGGGTATTATAAGTCTCAGAATTCATCTTCATGAAACTGAAAATCTGAAGAGTATTATAATAAATAAATTATTTATTTTAAAAAAAACAAATATTTTTATGAAAATATTTGTTTTTTCATTTTTGATAGTTTTTGTAGAACTTTTATTTGTTTCTTTAAGATGGTATGAGAACTCATTTTCATCACTAAATGAAATTTCAACAATGATAAGAATTCTTATATATTCAGCAATTGGCTCATTTTCAATGTATTTCGATCTACAAGTACAATCTAGAGAACGTGAGTGATATTTTTAAGAAATAAAAATTTAATTATTGGAGCTGGCTTTTCAGCCACTATTATCAAACTTTTAATAAAAGCAAAAAATATAAATCTAATTGGAGCTTTTAATCATAAAGGTGCATTAAAAGTAAATAATTTAAGAAGAGCAGAACTAGAGTCTAATAAAATATTATCCAAAAAAGCTTATTCCTATGGAAGTTTAAAATTTCGAGGTTCAAAGTTTATTTTACATGACCGTCTTATAAAGGGCGGGAATTCAAAAATATGGGGTGGACATATAAATCTAAGTTCTGTCCCTAAATCATTAATTTTATTTTTACAAAAGAAAAAAATTAATTTTATTAATTTATGTTTTGATATGACGGGCACAGTATCAAATAATAATAAAATTAAACAGCTTCAAAATAATAAAAATAAAATTTTAGATACAAATGATTTAATTACGAATGTTAAGGATGGTTATATTGATTATTTATATTTTAAAAAAAAAAAAATATTTGTTAGAGTGTATTTAACTAATAAAAATAAGTTTTTTATTTTTCCAGTAAAAAAATTGTTTTTATGTATCGGACCTATACAGCTTTTAGATTTATTGTATAGGTCAAAACTTTTAAATAATAAAGATGTAATTCAGTTTAGTGAATTCAAGCATGAGTTTAAACTCAACCTAATAAATAAACCATTAGATAAAAAAAAAATAACCATTAGATACAGGCTAGACAGAGCTATAGGTCATTTTTTTGGTATTCAATTTTATTCAAAATTTTTTAAAATTTTTAAATTTCTACCATTTTGTGTTGATCAAAATTTTTACTTTAAAAAAAATTGCATAAAATTTAAATTATCAAAAAATAATTTATTAAAAATACGCGATAATTTAAGTGGAAATTTATTTGGAAGTTCAATTCATTACTGTAATTTAAAAATTAATGGGATTGATATAAATTCTTTTTTTAAAAAAAAAAATCCAAATATTTTTGGCTTTGGTATGCCTTTTGTTGATCAGATATCACCTGGTCCAATCTCAAACGATATTATTTTGGATGTTATAAAAAAATTAAAAAAAATTAATATGCTGAAATTAAATGAAAATAGATAACAAAGATCAAATTGTAATATTAGCAGGTGGAATTGGAAAAAGATTAGGAAATCTAACTAAAAAAAAACCTAAATCTCTTTTAACTTTTCATAAAAAGCCATTTATTTTTTATCAAATAAATCTCTTAAAAAAAAAAGGCTTTAAAAATATTCTTATTCTTATTGGTCATCAAGGTCAGCAAATTAAAAAAACTTTGAAGAATTATAACTTTTCAAATTTAAATATTGAATTCAGTGATGAGGGAAAAAAAAGGCTTGGGACTGGAGGAGCTTTAAAAAAAGCAAAAAAAAAATTATTTGATAATTTTTTTTTAATTTATGGCGATACTTATCCACAAATTAATTTTGATCAATTAAAGAAAAATCATTTTAAAAAAAAATTACCGTATACAATGGCAGTTTATAAAAATATGAATAAATTAGATAAAAGTAATATTTTCATAAAAAAAGGAAAAGTTATCAGTTACAGCAAATTATCAAAAAAAGCACAGTATATTGACTACGGAGTTTCTTTAATTAAAAAAGACATTTTAAAAAATACAAAAAAAATTTTATTTGATCTCGGAATTATTACTAAGTTATCAATAAATTTAAATATGCTAAATTATTTGATTGAAAAGAAAAGATTTTATGAGATAGGTAGTTTAAAAGGAATAAATCAATTTAAAAAATTTTTAATAAAAAAAAATGAAAAAAATTCAATCATTTTTAAATGAAATAAAGTTAACGACAGAAAATATAGATCAAAAAAAAATATATAATCTGATTCTTGAACTTAAAACTCTCCAAACAAAAAAAGGAAGATTGGTTATAATAGGGGTAGGCGGAAGTGCAGCTAATGCTTCCCATGCAGTAAATGATTTTAGAAAATTGTGCAACATTGATGCTTATACACCAACAGATAATGTTTCGGAATTAACTGCTAGAACCAATGATGAAGGTTGGGATACAATTTTTAAGGGATGGCTGCAGACGTTTAGATTAAACTCTAAGGATAAATTATTAATTTTTTCGGTCGGTGGAGGAAATTTGAAAAAAAACGTTAGTACAAACATCATTGAAGCAATCAAGTATGCAAAAAAGTGTAAATCAAAGATTTTGAGTGTTGTTGGAAAGAATGATGGTTATTCTTATAAAAATTCAGATATATGTGTTTTTATACCAGTCTCTGATAAAAAAAAAGTTACCCCAGTTTCAGAAGCTTACCAGGCAGTTGTTTGGCACTTAATTGTTTCTCACCCCATTCTGCAAAAAAATAAAACAAAGTGGTAAAGTTAAATAAAGCAATTTTTTTTGATAGAGATGGTGTGTTAATTGATGCTCCAATCAATAAGGATAATAAACCAATTTCAATACTTAAAGTAGAGGATGTTAAATTTTGTGATGGAATTAAAAAAGTTTGTAAAAGATTATCAAAAGATTACCTTTTAATTATGATTACTAATCAGCCAGATTTTAAAAGAAAAAAAAATACTAAAAAAAATATTGTTGAGATAAATAAGTTTATAAAAAAAGAACTCAAATTAAATGATATATTTGTGTGTTATTCTAATGATGATAAATGTTTTTTTAGAAAACCCAATCCAGGAATGCTTATAGCTGCAAAAAAGAAGCATAATTTAAATATCAAAAAATCTTTTTTTATTGGTGATAGATGGAGAGATATAGGTGCTGGAAATGCCGTGGGCTGTAAAACAATATTTATTGATAGAAATTATAATGAAAAATTAAATAAAAAGCCAAATTTTATTGTAAAAAATTTAAAAAACGTTTTAAGTATAATATGAGTAAAATTTTAAATACTTTAAAAATAAATATCTTTGCAGATGGAGCAAGTAAAAAAGATATTTTGGAATTAAATTCCAAGGATTTTATTAAAGGGTTTACTACAAATCCAAGTTTGATGAAAAAATCAGGAATTACTGATTATGAAAAATTTTCTAAGGATATTTTGCAAATTGTAAATAAAAAACCATTTTCTTTAGAAGTTTTTGCCGATGATTTTGAAGAAATAGAAAAACAAGCTAGAAAAATTTCTCAATGGGGTGAAAATGTATATGTAAAAATTCCAATTTCAAATTCAAAAGGCAAAAAAAGCATAAGCTTAATTAAAAAATTAAGTAATGAAGGTGTTAAACTAAATATCACAGCTATTTTTACAATTAAACAAATTGAAGAAACAATTGATGCGTTAAACAAAAATGTTAATTCTATTATTTCAATTTTTGCTGGAAGAATTGCAGATACAGGCATAGATCCAGTGCCTTACATAATCAGAGCAAAAGATTTAATTGGTGATAATGATAATTTGATGACACTTTGGGCTAGTACTAGACAAATTTATAGTATTTTTGAAGCGGACAAAGTTGGATGTAAAATTATCACTGTACCCCATGAGATGCTGAACAAATTGGATGTTTTAGGAAAAAATTTAGAGGAATACTCTCTAGATACTGTAAATCAATTCTATAAGGATGCAATATCATCAAATTTTAAGATTTGATTAATGAAAAAAAGTATAATTTTTTTTCTTCTATTTTTACTATTAAGTACTAATTGTTTATTTATATATGAAGCATATAAAAACAAAACATTCCCATATTATGAATTAGGTTTTTTGTTTAGAAAAATAGATAGGGAAATTAAAAAAATTACTTTTGGTAAGGAAGAATATAAATCAAGCATAATTGAAAAATCATACACAAATAATTCTAATTTAGAAACTGTTGACAAACTCGATACAGCTTTATTACCTTTAAATCAGAGAAATATCGATATCACTAAATTTGTAAAATTTGCAAAAAAGGGAGGTTCTATAGCCCAAGCAAAAGATAGATTAATTTTAATGGATAGACTTGGAAATATTTTTTCATTTAAAAATAACACAATTGTAAAAGAAAATTTAAATGTACCAAATAATATTGATAAATTTATTTACAATTATGAAGGAAAAAATATTAAATTTACATCAGATAGTCTTAGAAGTTACTCAATAGATTTTCATGAAAAATCAAACAGATTATTTGTTTCTTATACAAAATTTATTAAAGAAAATGTTATCAAAGTTGTTGTCTCGTCAGTTGAGTATGATTTTGAAAATCAAAGAATTATTTCGGATTGGAAAGATCATTTTGAAACTGAAAATATTTATGAAGCAGCTAACGTCTCTCAAGGTGGAGGTGGAAAATTACAAATAAATAATGACAATATTTATTTAACAATTGGTTATCCATATTTTGAAACAAGAGATAATATTTTTTATTCATCAGCAAGTGATCAAAATTCATACACAGGTAAAATAATAAAAATAAATTTAATTGATGGTCAAATTGAAATAATTAGTTCAGGACATAGAAATTCTCAAGGAATAACTATTTTAAATAATGGTAAAATTTTAAATACAGAGCATGGTCCTCAAGGGGGAGATGAAATTAATGAAATTAAATCTGGAAAAAATTATGGATATCCTTTCAAAGTTTTTGGGACTAGTTACGGATCATATGAAATAGCAGGTTTTGGTTACAAGAAAGATGAAATATTCGAAGACCCTATATATTATTTTTCTCCATCCATAGGAATTTCACATTTAATTCAAGTTAATGAATTTCATGAAAAATGGAAAAATAATCTTTTAGTAGGATCATTAAAGGCAAGATCTTTGTATAGAGCGACTTATGAAGATGACAAAATAATTTCAGTTGAACCAATATGGATTGGAGAAAGAATAAGAGATTTGCTCATATATGATAAACAATTATTCATATTAACTGATAATTCTAATTTGAAAATTATAAATGTAGATCTTGAACAATTAAAAAATGGATTTAGGTATAACAACATGGGAAGTGGTGGTAACTATGTTTCTTTAAATAAAAAAATTTCTCAATGCTTGCAATGTCATGCATTTACTGCAACCAATCCGTCTAGTTCAGCACCAACACTTCATAAAATTTTTGGAAGAAAAATTGGATCTGATAATTATCAAAAATATTCTAAAATTTTAAAAGAAAAATTTATAAATGGAGACATTTGGAATGAAGAAAATTTAAGATCTTATTTAAAAAACCCCCAAATATTTGCACCCGGATCTATTAAATTAAACTTAGGACTTGATGATATGCAAGTTGATGAAATTATATCTTTATTAAAAAAACAATCATTACAATAGATGTTAGGTAAAATTTTAAATTTTTTAAGAATAGACTCTGCTGATAAGGTATTTAAAGATGGACCTGAAAGAATTAAAGTTCACAAAAAAATTTTATTAAGTAAAAAATTAACTCAAAATGTATTTCAAGAATTTTATAAATTAATGATTAAAAATATGAACTTTCATTTTAAAGAGTCTTTATCAATAAAAAAAGTTGAATTAGGTTCAGGAACTAGTTTTTTGAAAGAAATTGATAAAAGTATCTTAAAAACGGATATTGTTGATAATAATGATCTAGATTTAGTTGTTGATGCTACTAATATGCCTTTTAAGAATAATGAAATAAAAAGTTTTTTTGGTATATTTTTTTTTCATCATTTACAAAATCCTTATAAATTTTTAGATGAAATTGATAGATGTTGCGCAATAAATGGTGGAGCAATATTAATAGAGCCTTATCATGGTCCACTTAGCAGATTTTTACATCAAAATATGCATGATAATGAGTATTACGATCTAAATGGACCAACAATAAAAGATACAAGTCTGCCCATGTCTAATGCTAATCAAGCATTAAGTCACATAGTTTTCTTTAGAGAGAAAAAAATTTTTGAAAAAAAATATCCAAATTTAAAAGTAGTTGAGATTAAAAGAATTAATTCTTATTTAAGATATCTAGTATCTGGGGGAGTTAATTTTAAACAGTTATTGCCAGATATATTTATTCCATTATTAAAATTAGTAGAGTTTATAATGAAGCCATTCTCTCATATCTTTTGCGTACATTATTTAATTGTAATAAAAAAAATTAAATAACTATTTTTTTTGGATCGTTTATTAAACTCAGGAAGCCATCATAATTAAAACTACTATTTTGTATTTTAAGCATATAAGGAACATAAAGAAGTGTTTTTATTATAAATACAGGAACAGGAATTATAAGTTTATTTTTATAATTTAATAATTCTTTAAATTTTTGATTAGTTTTGTCAAAGACATATATTATTTTTCCATCATATTTATATTTTTTGTTGAAAGCTTTAATTACAGAACCTAATTTGACAGTATTTACCGTAAAATTTCCTCCATTAGGCAGTAAAATAAAAGGTAAATTTTTAAATATTTTATTTATTTTAAAAATTAAACCTCCTTTATCATGATAAATCATCGCAATTCTAAATATTTTATTTTTCTTGTTTAATTTTAATAAATTTTCAGCTTTATATTTTAAATTACCGTAATTATTTTTTCTTGAAATTGCACTAAATGATGAAGCAAAATAAATTGGAATTTTGTATTTATTAGAAAATTTAATTACTTTTTTAAGACCAAATATATTTAAATTTTCTCCATTTTTTATTTTATTTCGTCTATCCCAAGAAAGATATATTATTTTCTCAATATTAATATTTTTTGGTAAAATTTGATCAAGATCATCACCTATTTTAAATGTAAAATTTGACTTTTTAGAAGAGCTAGACCCTGTTAAATATTTTTTCTCTTTATTTTTAATTATTTCTTTTCCTAAAAATGAGTTTGAACCTAAAATAAGTGTTACTTTTTTTTTTTTAAACATGATACTTAATAATATTTATAAATAAAAAAAATGATAGTATCCAGAAGTCCTTTAAGAATATCCCTTGGTGGAGGTGGAACAGACCTTCGATCTTACTATTCTAAATTTGGAGGCTATCTTATAGCAGCTGCCATAGACAAGTATGTTTATATAAACATAGCTAAGACATTTAATAAAAAGTTTATTTTAAAGTACGCAAAACTTGAAGAAGTGAATAAGATAAGTCAGGTAAGACATCCAATTTTTAGAGAGACTCTTAGGCATTTTAATATTGAAACACCACTTAATATTTCAAGTCATGCAGATATACCCGCTGGTACAGGTTTAGGTTCTTCTGGGAGCTTTACTGTAGCATTAATTAAAGCTTTATGCTCTCTGCAAAAAAAAAAATTGGATAGAAGAAAAATTGCTGAATTAGCATGTAAAATCGAGATAGATATTTTGAAAGAACCAATTGGTAAACAGGATCAATATGTGTCAACATTTGCAGGACTTAATGAGTATTTTTTTGAAAAAAATGGCTTTGTTAGAATAAAAAAATTAAAATTAAATCATTTGACTTTAAAAAATATAAATAAAAATTTTGCAATGTATTTTACTGGTTACTCAAGAAAATCTCACAAAATTCTTAATAAACAAAATAAAGATACTAAGATGAAAAATGAAGAGGTTATAAAAAATTTACATCATGTAAAGAAATTAGCTAAGGACTTTAGATATTGTTTAGTAAATAATAATTTAGATCAATATGGAGCCTTAATGAGAGATCATTGGAATTTAAAAAAAAAAAGATCTTCAATAATGAGTAATAAAAAAATTAATTATCTATATGATTACGCTTTAGACTCAGGAGCTATAGGTGGAAAATTGATAGGTGCAGGAGGAGGAGGTTTCTTGTTTTTTTATACTAAAAATAGGCCACTATTAGACAAGCAAATGAAAAAAAAAGGATTAGAGAGAACTAAATTTAATTTTGAATATGAAGGACCAAAAATATTAGCGAGTTAGTTTCTATTTTTTATATATTTCTTAAATATGGTAATATTTTTTTTTGTACCTATATCAAAATGTTTACCATAATAAATTTTACCACTTACTAAATTTAATTTAATTAAATCTGGTAAAATGTCATCTTCAAAAGAATTTGGCTCTTTTTTCAGATATTTATTTATTTTTTTATTGACTAAATAAACTCCACTATTCATTAAATTGCTTTTATTAGAAAAAAAAATTTTGTTATTTTTATCCAGTTTTAAGTTACTTAGTTTCTTATTGCTTTTGTAGTTTGTATTCTTATTTATTAATATTTGTATTAATGGGCTTTTAAGCTCATTAATTTTGTTAGTTTCAAAAAAGGTATCCCCGTTACAAATTAAAGTTTTTTTCATTATGTATCTTTTTCCATTATAAATTGCCCCACCTGTTCCCATCGGTTTTTTTTCAACAAGTATTTTGATTGGTATATTTTTAATTTTTTTTTTATATTTTTTTATAAAAGATTGTTTTTTGTATGAACATAAAAGAATTATTTTTCTTGGTTGAAGCTTTATTAATTCATTAATTAAATAATCTAAAAAGGGACGATTAAAAAATTTAATTAGTGGTTTTGGAGTTTTTTTGGTTAAACTGCCTAATCTTCGTCCATAACCACCAACAAGAATAATCACATTATCTATCATTAGTTTATACTCCTACTCATTATTAAGTGAAAATTTTTTTCATTATGAAAAGTTAAATATTTTTTTTGCATAATTTTTAGTTTTTTATCTATTTTTTGGTGATTATAATTTTTAATAAATTTAAATATTTCAAAATTATTCCAATCATGAACAATTAGCTCACTTAAATTATGTTTCTTTAACTCTTTTGACATCCATGTATTTACTGATACTAATACAATTTTTCTTAATGATATAGACTCAACAAAAATTCCTGAACTTCTATATTTATAATCCTTACTTTCATAAGGTAATATTATAAAATTAGATTTCAAAAAATATCTTAAGTAATCTTCTCTAGAAAGATTGTCATTAATCTTTAAAGTTTTAAATTTTTTATTGTTTTCAAAATTTACTTTTTTAGTAATTAAAAACCTTAATTTCCTAGAATTATTCTTTTTTACAAAAAGTTTAAAATTTTTTGAAAATTTATCATTTCTATACTTTCCTGGAAAAAACAAATTAATCTTATCTTTAATTTGATTTTTTTTATATTTAGTATTTTTGAATGTATGAGGTATTGGCATCAAATAAACTTGTTTAATAAACTTTTGTAAATAGTTTTTTTTTATCAAATCTGTGTCAGTTAGAATTTGTAAATTGGATGTATTTTTATAAATATATTTAATAGTTAATTTAAATATTTTTGATTTAATTCCGTTAAATTTATATCTACAGAAAATAATTAAAGATAAATTATTTTTGAATACAAAAGAAATAATAGCAAAAATTAATAAGAATAATAAATTATGTCCATCAATATAGATTTTATCATTTTTATTAATCTTCTTTAATCTTAAAAAATTTTTTATAATCAAAATATTTTTTATAAATAAAAATAAAAATATAATATTTTTAAATTTATTGATTTTTAATATTTTATAATTTTCTACAGATCTAAATTTAATTTTATTTTTATCTGGTAAAATTAATAAAATTTTTTTATCAATTGATTTTCCAACTTTTACTAAAGAGCTTAAAAACGAACCTTCATGTCCAGTTCGATTAATAAAAAAAGGCATAAAACAAAAAAGTCTATTTTTCATTGTGACAAGTGATTTATATTTTCTTTTAAAAAAATAAATATATATATTAATTCATATAACATTAAATTTAAAAATTATATGGCTACTAATTGGACACAAGCTCAAATTAACGAAAAAATATTTTGGGAGAAGATTTATTTAAAAAATTCAAACGATGATATTTATGGGAAAACTTTCAGCGATGGATGGAAGAAATTTGCTATTCATATCTTGGAGCGTAATAACTTAAATTTACAAGATTTAAATAATAAGACAATATTAGATATTGGATCTGGTCCAGGTGGTGTTGCTAAAGGTATTCATGAATTACAAAAAAGTGGTAAAATTTTAAACACAAAAGTTATCGCGTTAGATCCATTGATGGATTTTTACAAGAACGAAATAGGAATTTTGAAAGAAGATGAAAATTTAAAGTTATTAACAAACAAAGGTGAATCAATTGAACTTGATAGTAATAGTGTTGATATAATTATTTCAACAAATGTCTTGGATCATTGTGAAAATCCTGATGGATTAATATCAGAGGTATTTAGAATTCTTAAACCAAATGGTTTTTTTTTCCCATCAGTTCATTTAGTTTATGATTATTTAAAAATTTTATCACCATTTATAAAATATTTTGATACTAATCACCCTCACCATTTTACAAAATCGTCATTATCAAAAAAGCTAAAATACCATTTTAATGAAGTAAAAATAATTAATACATACACAATTAAATATGATCAACCAAATTTTACTTTTAAAAATGTATTTAAAAGTAAAAATTTTTTTAGATCATTAAAAAGGTTTTTATCTAATTATGTTTTGTATACCTGTTACTTCAAATGTAAAAATATTACTTAGTCTTATTATTTATTAATTAATGACGAAAAGACTTGTGATGAGATAATGGAAAAAGCCAATACTAAAAATAAAAAAACAATTAAGAAAAAAATAATAGAATAAAAAAATTAAATTAAGTTTTAAATAAAAATAAATAATTAAAATTAAAAAACGATAAAAAAAACGACACTAAACTGCTTATTTGAGGGTAGCTTCATTTTTTGTCAGTAATTCGTTATTAATTTTCTAAGCCTTATGTAACAATTAATAACCAATTAGTATTACTATTACTATTTGACAAAATTAATTCTTAATTATATACAGCATTGCCTGGTGGTTATTGCGAAAGAGTTATACCCGATCCCATTCCGAACTCGGAAGTCAAGCCTTTCTGCGCCAATGGTACTTTGTCTTAAGACAT
>MDSV01043477.1_pt1 | contig 25035 bp, 15 predicted proteins | sample 810851 | NCBI WGS metagenome assembly MDSV01 (sample SAMN05326640, study PRJNA326480) | marine metagenome | isolation source: seawater | place: Atlantic Ocean: North East | collected 2012
ATCCCTTGCGATGGTTTTGTGGGGAGGCATGAACCTCCGTGCATATGGCAAGTCAAGGTCAAGGCAAGCGGCCTCTATGAATGCTAAACTCAACACGCCTACCGCATCGGCTGGTGCGTGAATGTGAACCATTGAGGCGTTACGAATTTGGTTGCAAATCGACTCGAGTCGAGACTTTGCATCTTCAAATGGAGCGGAGGCTAACAAATTATTCATGGCCACCACTTGTTAAGCGGAATGAAGCGTTGTTCATCAGTCTGCCGAAGCGACAGAGCAAATTAAGCAATCACTCAACCATGAGTCGGAGTTCGTCTCGCTTGTATCGCCAATCGCTTGGCAAGCGGCCTTCGCTCTTGTAGTAGTTCGCCAATCGGCGAATCTTTGCTTCTGTGATCTCGAGTGAACGCTTGTTGTGAAGGTCCTTGTGATTGCCACTGCCCAAGTGGTTGATGATGGCCACAGCTTGTCGCATGAGGTTCATCATGTCCTCTGGGTAGGTGCCACCGATGTCGTTCTCAAGGAGAACGGCGCCGATGCGCTTTCCAAGAACGAGTCGGACGTTAGGAACGGCGTGTTGATCTCGAAGAATTGTACCGATTTGAGCGGTGGTGTGACCTGCTTTACCGAGGTCAAGAATGAGTTCAGTGACCGCTTTAGCATCGGTGTTTGACCACTCTGGTGCTTCGCTCACAAAAGGTCTGCTCGAGCCGCTCTTTCCTTTGCGTGACTTGTACATACGTGCCATAAGGACATCTCCAAGGAAAACGGCGACTTGTCACCCCTTCTTAATCGCTCCGCTTGTTCCCAACGCGAAACAATGATGCAAACCAGTGGACTGAACCCCCGAACGTGTACATTCAAAGTCGCTGATGGGACTTCGCCAACCGCCCCGGGGTGCTTGGCCATTCCCATCCCGGTGCATGCGCTCTGGCGAGGCCAACAACCTCACCGTTTTGGAGCACCAACAGATCGGAACCACAACGAATTGCGGGGTCGTGACGTTCGACAATTGTACCAAAAATGTCACCCTTCCATTTGACATCAGGTCGCAAGTGGACTTCGGGAAGTGCCTTTGTTGCCGCCAAATCTCGAATCACCGCTTTCGAAAGGGAGAAGCCACCTCGATCGATTGACCAAAGCGCCATTTGGTTCCCGTCTTTTTCGAGGCGATAACGAGGTGGTTTACCTCGGATTTTCAAGGATCCAACCCACCGATCGTTGTTCATCGTTTTACGGGCAACACTCGAAAAGGTATCGAGGAGCATCCGTTCGTTTTTGCGCCCACGGGCACTGAATTCATCCACTGCATCTCGGACGGCTGCGCTGAGCCTTTCGAGTGCATCGTGACTTCCTGCACGCTCGCCACCTCGTGTGTCAATGACTGGAATGGTGGCATGCGAAAGGGCCATTCCTGAATGGTTGATGACGCGCTTGTAGGCGTGGCGGTCAACCAACCGCTGGAACATTCGCTCGATTCGTGCTTCCTCGTCCCCGGACCAATCGCCGGTGACCGGTAAGTCGTAATGGGCAGCAGGCCAAACTTCTTCCAAATCTCGTGGAACCAAGCCGAGCGGCGATGTGACCATCACTTCATGGCAAGCACTCGTACCAATCGCCCGAATGAAGCGGCCGTGAGATTTTGAAAACCGATACGGCTTTCTTGCCGAGCACGGGAGCAGGACTAGAATCGTATCCAATCCATCCGGAGCGGTGTATGATTCGTTCATGAACGACTCCCAATCTGCGATCAGAGGATCGCTTTGGATGGAAGCACTATGGCACGGGAAGCCATGTGTTCGAGCAACGTGGGATGAAAGCAAGCCTGGAATGTTCGAGCAGTGAGCGTCATGACGTCTGAGGTGTTCAACAGATCGTGCACTGTTGAGCGATTGCTTATCGACCAATGAGCGCATTTGGTCGGAAGCCAGAGCAGAACGAACTTCGGCAATAGCCAGTTTCCAGTGTTCGATTTGATGAGACATATCCGCATTTTCGTCCATGGTGGCCACGGTATGCCGAGGACCTTGTCCAGTCAGCAGCACCCCTGCGGCACAAGCTTGCCTGCTGCGTGAAAGGTCAAACAAATCGACGCCGAACCAGGTCAGCAGTGCCACATTATCAGGACCACCAAGTCCTGGCGTCCATAGAAGGGCCCCAGGAAACCGTTGCTTCAGCACCGTAATCGCCTCAATCAAACGACCTGGTTGGGCTGCGAGTTGCAACGCATCAACCAAGACAACGACGTCAGGAAGCAAGTTTGGATCCGTCAAGGCTTCATCATGATTGAGCCGCTGCCATGAAACTGGTAGCAACTGCGCCACCCCGGCCGCTTCTCCTGCATCTGCTTCTTCAAGCGAAGGAGGCAAAACGTGGCCAACTGAAACTTCCCAAGAGGGAGATGGTTGATCGAAAGTAGGTGGTGAGAGTGGGAGACGACTCTTCATGGACAAGATGGAAGGGATGTCTTTGGTGCTGGTGGACCTGAAGGGTGCAAGAGTTTCATCGATGTCCTCATCACCTTCGAGAAGAACGAGGGCAGGCGTATAGGCCAGCGGATGCTTTCTGTCACCAAGCGCCCAAGTTCGAGCAAAACGGTGACGAGCGATGACACTGCGCCCTAAACCCTCGCCCATGTCGTGGCCTGCGGCCTTTGCTTCTTGAAAGATTGGAAGCATTTTGTGCCTTAAGTTCAAAGCGAGTCCCCATCAGCAACAGCCATGGGCGGGATACAACCAGTGTTTCGTGCGGTAGCCATCTCCTGCATCCTCCTCTCGGTGACGATGCTGGTTGCGACACCTCCCGCTTCTGCTGAACCTGTCGAAAACAGCGAATCTGTCCTCGACGGGCGAATCATTGGCGTCCTCACGGCCCCCGACCAAACTTATGAGCGCACTTGGGCGATTCGACAGGGTGAATGGACCAGCCTGATGATCGATTGTGACCAGTGCACCGTCACGCTCGACATCGATGGCGAAACAACAACTGTGACTTCCGTTCTCAATGTGCAAGCTGCAAGTGATGGCACAGTTCGGTTGTCGATCACCTCACCCATTCAAGAATTTGTAGCGTATTCACTCATTGAAAAAATCGACGAACAAAACCCAACTGTTCGCCCGAGTCCCGAAGAGAACATGGCTTTCGAATCACCTTGGGTATGTCAAGCGTCACCGAGTTGCGTTGATTTGAACAAGGGCTTGCACGCCATCGCTGCAACGGAATTCACCCCTGAACAACACATCACTGGAATTTTGGAACAAAATGTTCCAGAATATGTTTCGATCCCTGCACAAGGTGGAGAAAGTCTTGAGCTGCAACTTGCCCACGCAACTTCAGGCATCGACGTCAAGGTATTTTACCAAACAGAAACAGAATCGCTGTTCGATAAATCCCTTACACAAGCAACTCAGTTGCCCGCAAATACCGAGACGGAAGCAATGTACTGGCACGCTGAAAATGATGGACGATTCATGTTGAAGATTTCAAGTGAAACTCCAGAAACTGCATTCGCGATAAAGCGAGTCCTGTATTCAAATGAACATGGCTCAGAACTGGTAAACATCAGCACGACACCCATTGTTGAAGGGCATCACAGCAAAACCATCGTCGTGGACACAACTGAAACCCAAGCCGTCGTCGTTCAGGCTTTTCATGCAAACATCACCGCAGAACTCGAACAACTTGTTTCGGGAACGTGGCTTACACCACAAGAGGTCACCTTCGCACATGTTCATGCAACCTACCTCTATCCCTATCCAAATGCATCTGCATTCAGGGTCACTGCAACCGCAGAACGTTTTGCCTTTGAACTGACCCACTTCGAATTTGACGATCTTGATTCTCAAATGGAAGCACCATCACTCCGCCCTTCCAGCAGCACTGTTGCAAACACTTCATGGCCCATCCTACAGGCGCCCAATGGTGCTCTTGAAGCGGAATTGACACTTTCCATCCATGACACAGCAGATGTGTTTAAGATTGAAATCTCGGGGTACGAGGAATCCATCCATTTGGTCCAGGTGAAGGTCATGAGCGATCAACTCGATAACCTCAAACTCGAAATGTGGGACATCGACCAAACAAATTGGGAAATCGTCGATGAGCGAACTGTAACTCAAGTGAATGGCAAGATTCAAACCGCGTTAGAGCTCGCACCTGGCACTCACTTTGTACGAATCAGCCATATCGATGAAGCGAACGTCACAGACCATTCATGGGGCAGTCATGTGCCCAGCCTCTTCTACCTAATCTCGACAGGTTATACGGTGATTGACGAAGGAGAGGAACCCTATTTCCCACCTGATGAATCCACAGTGATGTGGGGCGAAGTGGCCCGATGGGTGATGGGCCTCCTCTTCCTTGCCCCTTGCGCCTATTTCGGTTTGATTTTTGCATCCAATCGGAAAACAGCACGGGAATTATCCCTCAAAACAAAACAGTTAGCGTGGTTTAAATCGCAAATGGATGCAGGCGAAAAAGCTCCTTCTGCCCTTCGAAAGTCCCTGGATAAATCGCTTCAGGCCATCGCACAACTCGATTGGGCGACCGCCTGCAACACATGGGGGCCAACAGATAGTGAGCACAGAACTGAAGGGTTGGCTATGGCTATTTGGCGTCTTGACCCTCGGCTGGCCAAGCAAGCGTCAGCACATCCCTTGATGGTGGGAATTCATGTCCTCGACGGTCAGTGGGAACTCGCAGCTTTACGATTTGATGCCCCCGAGGGCGAACCTTGGAAGGTCGTGAATGTTGAACCGAAGTTCCTTCACCGTGGTGAAGAAATATTTGTCGATACGATGCGAGAGGGGAACCTGACCTTCCTTACACTCGAATTGGAAGGCACGGCCGAAACGGTAGACGTGGAACTCAATGGTCGTTGGAATGGCGAGGCGATGGCTGCAAGAGTACCACAAACTGTTCGTATCCACACCTCAGAAGAAGAGTGATCAAGAGCGGCGGTCGTGTGCATCTTTTTTGATTCGCTCAAGCAGATCTTTGGGGGCCAATGCTGGCTTCAGTTCTTGAAGTGCTTTCTTGGATTTCTTGTCCACCTTCTTTGGCATGTGCAATTTCACCAACACAATGACATCGCCACGGCCGCCTGAACGGCGACCGGGTAGGCCTCGCTTTCTGATTTCAAGTGTTTCACCAGAATTGGTTCCGGCTGGAACCTTGATGGTGAGATCTTTGCCATCGAGGTGCTCCAGAGTAATTGTGGTGCCAAGCACTAAGTCGGCGTATCCTAGGGGGAGCGACATGATGAGGTCAGGCCCAGATCGCTCAAACCACGGATGTGGTTCCACTTCAATTTCAATAAACAAATCACCCTGTTGACCTTTACCTTGGGGAGCTGGTTGACCTCGCCCACGCATGCGCAGTCGCGTACCCTCTTCGGCTCCAGCGGGGATAGAGAATCGTAATGTTGTGGATTTTATCGACTGACCCGTTCCGTCGCATGGTGAACAGGCGTTGGCAGCCGTTTGACCGGCTCCATGACAGGTTGGGCATTCGCGAACGACATCCTGGACGAACGGTCCGACTTGCTGACGCATACGCACACGCCCTTGCCCGCTGCAATCCGAACATGATTCCGTGATGCCACCTTCGGCACCTGAGCCGTCACATGCTTCGCAAGGGCTTGGAAGGTCCAGTTCAATTTCCTCACTGCTGCCAGAAAAAATATCCTGAAGGGAGACGGTGTGAAGCATCCGTATGTCGTTGCCACGACGACGGCCGGATCGCCCACCGCCGCCACCGCCGAAAATGTTCGAGAAGAAGTCACCCCCTAGAATGTCTTCCAAGTTGATGTTGAAACCGCCAGCACCAAAGCCACCAAATGGAGAGCCAGAGGGGCCGCCGTGACCAAACCGATCGTACTGGGCTCGCTTTTCTTGGTCAGAGAGGACCGCATAAGCTTCTTGAATTTCTTTGAACATGTCTTCAGCGTTCTCTTCGCTGCTGCGGTCGGGGTGGTATTTCCTTGCAAGACTGCGAAAGGCATTTTTCAAGTCGCCAGCGCTGGCGTTCTTCTCAACCCCAAGAACTTCGTAATAGTCACGCTTGTCAGACATCACCATCACCCAATGCGTTGGCCTATCGCAGGACCTCTTTCAACTTCTCGTTATCCAACAATCAGATATCAAGGCCACAATGAGGGCAGAAACGCTCACCTGGTGTGACGGGGTTTTGGCAACCTTTGCAGCGATTGACCTGAGCAGTTGCGGGTTGAACAATTGGTGCTGAGGTAGAAACAGGCGTGGAAAGCATGGCCATGGATTCGATGCTCGATTGAGTTTGGGATTGTTCAGGTTGATCCCAAGCGTAGACTTTCTCCGCCTCCGTAAGTGGTGCAGCATCTGCCACGCTTTCACCCGTTGCGGTCACAGTTGTGTCAATCCCACCTCCGTCACTGACGGAGGTGACCCTGAGGGTTGTGTCATCTCTTTGCGTTGTGGTTCGGATTGGTGCAACTGGTCGTTGAGCGGTAACGGGATCCGCTTTTGCTGCAGCTTCCAGGCGTGCCGTCCGCCTTGCCGCTCGACGCTCCGCTGCATCTCCACGCCCAAAGAGGTTGGAAATGGAATCGAGGAGGGCGTCCATAGGCGATTGCTTTCGGACGGCTCCAATCGTTGAATCGGTTCCTTGTTCACCGAAAGTTTCCTCACCACTCACGCGACGGTTTGCTTTCTGAATGTGGCCTGCATCCATGAGCATTGTTACGTCAACCCGATCGTCTTCATCGACGGTCATTTCGGGTGCTTCAACATCGATGCTGGCAACTTGACCCTTCAGTTTGAGTTGCGCCTCTGCAGAGAGTTCAGACCCTAACGCAGCATTGCTTTGCCACACGCCCTCTTCCTCTGCCTGGTAGACTTTTTTCATTTGTTTCATCACTTGGGATCGATGGTATTCATGGTCCTTCACTTGGGATGATTTCCGCCAAAGCACCAAGCCAAGGGCAAGGGCAATTGCATACCAGCCATACATCAGTGCTGGTTCAATTTTGAACATATCACGCAGTGGCGTGACGGTCATATGGATCAGGGCCATGAGCAAAAGTGGCAGGGCGGCCACGCCCTTAGATACAGCACTTCGCTCACTTGCCATATTCTACCCACGCCTTGGTCTGCATCTTAACTCATGTATGTTGCCGTCGTATGCTTCGCTTTGTTCATCGGTCAGAAGCAGCTCCACCCTTCCGGAACAGACCGTCCAAGAGGCCGATGGAAAAACTCGTGTGAAGCATCATCATGCAAAGCGGGAGACCAATCAGAAGTGAAGGACGTTTAAATCGAATCATCATTCGAACACCCTCGAGGCTCAACACAACTGCATACATCGCAAATGGGACAAACGCGTACTCTGATTTCACCATCAGCAACGTGAAGGTGAGAAGGAGACCAAACCAGGGAAGGTACTCTCTCAAACTGATCCTTCCAGGGTGTTTCAATACGGTTCTTGTCCGCCAAAAGCCGTAACGATGCCCCATTCGCCACCACCTTGTCAGCCCCGTACGCTTGGTCATGTGAACCGTCGTACGTGGAGTTCTCCACAGGGCAAACCCAGCCTCGAGTAAACGCATGGAAAGGTCGCTGTCCTGGCTCGAAATGAACGACTCATCCCAACCTCCAACCGTTTCAAGAGCGTGTCGATCATGAAGGACAAAGGCAGGAATGCGTGTAGGGGAAGCAATTGTGAACGAGTCAAACTGGCCGCCTCCACTCCCGAGGGGGGAACAGAGCGTTGCCTCAATCCATGATTCAACCCGCTTGAGTTCTCCAACTCTTGAAACAACTCGACTACCCAGAGCCGCAAGAGGTTTGCTTTCATCGTTTGAAATGGTGGTCCATTCGTTCACAAGATGTTCAAGATGCTCGGGCCCCACAGTACTGTGGCCAATCAATTCGAGCACGTGTGTGGTGCCTTCAGGCAGGAGCGACATCGCAAGGTTACGCCCTTGTGCGACGAATTTCCCAGGGTTGTTGTAAAGTTGAATGGCTGGCCCGTCACAATCCGCTGATCTCTGAATAGCAGAGTGAACCAGTTGGGTGGTTTGGTCTGTGGATCCACCATCGAGCACTAAGATTGAGTGATTGGCTGCGGCATACGTTTGATTGATCAGCGAATCGAGGCATTCAGTGATGTATGCCTGTTCGTTAAGCACTGGTAAAATGGTGGCGATTTTTGGTTTGAATTCTGCCCCCATGAAGCCGGGTAGTATTGAGGGATTTTCACCTCTTCCCCTCATTCGATAGCAAAAGGCATGTTCATGTGCAACCTGCCTTCTGCGGAACACATGGACCAACCCCTTGTGAAGTTGAATGGCATCAATGAGGGGGTGCAAGTGATGGTCCAAACCAAGCTCGAGGGGGCGGACGATCCCAACAAAGTAGCGGATGCAATGCACACGCTCTTCCCAGAATTCCCACTCCCTGAAGACGCAGAACATCCTGAATTTGGTTCGGCTAACCACAGCACTTGGTCTGCGGATGATGTACCGCTTGGATGCTTTTTGACCATGCTCCACACCCAGAGAATATTGGACACTGCATTGGATGCGATGGGTCGATTACTCGAAGGAGACAGCACGACCTTCTCCCTTTCACGCCAAGCTGCATTGGCCAATAAGGTGGCGTTCCCACTTCCAGATGAATCGCCGCTTGGGGGCGTGATTGAGGTGCGACTTGTGTCGCCTAACCTCTTGGATTGGTTGCACGCCGCAACATGGCACAAGGGCAGAGACCGTGTACCAAGAACCCTTGATGATGAGCGAGCCATGGCGAAAGATGGTGATGCAAGCACCTGGGTTTAACTCAGGAGATCCCCTGAGATGAGGGCCTCTACAATCAATTGGTCGGAACCTGTGAAGATTAATTGCTCGCAACTTTCCACCGTATGCCACTCGATTGCATCGTGAGATGTCCATCTTTTTTGGTAATCAAACTGCGGAGGCAAGCCCTCAATTGAGCAGGGCATAACGTGGAGGGCGATTTGAAACGAAGCCAATTCGTGATGCCAGGTGCCAATGGGGGCATCGGCTACGGTTTTCCAGCCAAATTCTTCTTCGATTTCTCGACATATGGCGGTTTTCAAGGATTCTCCCGGCTCCACCTTACCACCTGGAAACTCCCATGTCCCTGCATGATCTTCATGTGGGGCACGTCTGGCAAGGAGGAATTTTCCATCCTTAATGAAAAGGGCCCCAACGACGTCTAAAACCGGTCTAAAGGCAAGACGAGCAAGCGTTTGTTGTAGGAGAAATCTACTTTTTTCAATCGAATATTTTTCTTCCGGAGGAAGGTGTAAAAAGAGGCATGGTGTATCAACTGGGGCGATCACCTCAAGCGTCCTGTAGAGTGTTTCATTGCACAGATAAGAGCCCGCATCGACTGATGAGGTAGCATCAGTATCCCAGTTTTGCATCCATATGCTGATTGGAGCAGAACTCATCAGGTCTCCTTTTCCCGAAAGAGTTGAAGATTTGACTTGTCGGCCTGCGTTGTCTGGAATGCGCATGTCCAACAAATCTGCGGCTACTTGTTCCAACCGAGGGACGGTGCAGGTTCCACACACCCCAACATGGAGGATTGCATCCCATCGTTCACCACGTTGGATGCGTTGTGACACCGTCTGGCTGCCCTTCTGGTCCACGCTCAAGATGCAAGTTTCCAATTCCACCTCTTTCGAATTCAGTGGTGAAGAACGAATCTCTGCCCAAGGATCATCGAGCACCAGCGATGAGGGAAGAAGATCAACAACATCCTTTGAGACATTTACTTCTGAACCCCCAAAGGGTTCGAAACCAGTCACCAAAATGCGCCCCACGGAAGCCGCTAAAGGTGATGGTTATTCATCTGCTTGCACGAAATCATGCGTCATCTTGACAAATGGGAGAGCGTACCGTCATTCCGAAGGGGGGCTGAAATGGAAGATATGGTTGTACATTTCCCCGCTCCTGAGAAAAACCAACTCAGTGACAGACGTGAAGTACGTTTCATCCGTGAAGTATGGCGCCAGATCACTTTTGGAGTAGGGGCTTGGGGTACATTGCGTCCATTGGTGACTGCACTGCTCGCAGCAGTACCCTTCCTCTTCCTCGGTCAACACTTCAACCGTGAACATCGAAAGGGATTCGATTGGTTTCTTCTCCAAATTCCACTTGCGCTCACCCTGGTGTTGTGGCTTGGGTTGTGGTTGTATTCCATCTATGACGCATGGTCCCACGCCACAAAAATCGGTTCAGACACCGATGCTTAAGGTTGCCATAATTGGTCGGTAATGGAAATACTTCCATCTGCCAAACCACTGAGGTCATTCAAATCGTCCTGATCAAACTCTGTGGGGAGATCCCCCGAAATGAACGAACCAACAGAGCGGGATTCGATGGCCCAGTACATGACTGAATCTTCATTGTTGGAATGGCCTTTGTGTTCGCTGTCTTCGTGATCGGCCGGCGAGGTGTAGACGAGGTTGACCAATCCAAGCAAATGCCCGACTTCGTGGATAGTCACGCTGTTTTCAACTTCTTCAGCCGAGGGGCGCCCAAAGAAACCGGCTGCATCATCCACAGAGTCTCCAAAAATGGCAATGGTTGAGGCGTCCACTGCCACCCCAAGCACACTATCGTCACTGTATGTTCCGGAAGGGAAGATGATTTGCCAGGTAAGTACGGATGAATCTCTCGGCTCTGAATCCTTGTTCGCCCAGCCCTTGTCTCGTACATCCTGTGCAGTCCACGTGTCACCGTGGCCAAAAGTGGTCGGATTGAAATCGATTTCAACGCCATTTGGTTTGTCACACACTTGTTCGATCCGTTCGATGAGCATATCCGTACTCGATGCCTCGGGTTTGTAATCGGTCTCATAATCAATCTCTATGACGAGTTTGGTGTACTGGCTGCTGTCAAGGCACGCTAGTGTGAGGCCTCCAGGTATACCGGGGTTATCCAGCAGGTCGTTGACAATATTCGAGCTCCCAAAGCATCCAGATAGCGCTGGCAACAACAAAAGTGCGACCAATGTAAAACCAAAAGAGTGCTTCCTTTTCATGCTATAACCTCAGAACTTATCTTTGATGAACCTTACCAATCCTCTGGAATCTCCAACGGTGAAAAGAGTTGACCAGGCCCTTGTGCACGGGCAAGTTGCGTTCTTGAGAGCGCTTCCCAAGGGCGTAAGGCCAGAAGACCTTCGGCGAGTGTGGCCTCGATTTCCACGAGGGTCACACGAATGAGCGTTGAAAGAATATCCATACGATCTTCATCAATGATTTTGAACACTTTTTCTAGATCAAAGGTTGCACTGACATCCCCTGTGGTTCCCGCTTCAATTGGCCATGGACTTGTGATCCGTTCACTGAATTCTTGCCCAGTTGATTCGATGTGGGCATCAAGTGAACGTGACAGGCCCGCAATATGGCGTCCAACAACCAGACTGACTTCGATCAACGGCATGTTCAGTTGATTGATGAGGTTGACCACGCGCTCTTGCATGGTGACCATGCCTTCGACACCAGGACTCTTTTCGTCACTCATGAGTTGGACCTCATTTCATCATCGATTCGACATACTTCCAACCGAAATGGTTCCACTGATCTTGAGTCCAACCTTCTGGCAAGCCCGTAGGAGGGAGAGGTGGGGGCGCCCGAGTTTCTGAGGTGGCCGAAGGTGTGACTGGTGGTGCTGGTGCAGGTGGCTGTTCTGACGTGACTTCAATCGCGGGTAACGCCTTACCAGCGTCCAAATCTTCCATGACGGCATCAGTCTCATCGACCATGCCACCTTCAAGTTCTTCAGCACGCATACGACGATTCAGCACAAGCATCCACATCGCCAACGAGAGGGAAACCAATGCCACGAGGTACAACACAATTGCAAACGTGCTTTCCGAAGCCTGCTGGGCAAGAGCGTCGCCATCACGCACGGTTTCACCCTTCACGATCAATGGGTCGACAGTTCGACGATCCATTTCGACTTCGTCAACCAGAACGACCACGCGGTATTCCACGGTCTCACCTTCACTGACATCAGCAACGGTTGGCAAACTCGCTTCAGTTATGGCACCGGCAGCGGCAACAACATCGATACGAACGACTTCAGCCCAGAAACCACCCTCAACGGCTCGTTGTAGAACAAAGGAAACATCACCTTTACCACCTTGATTCAGCACTGCTGCGTTCAATGAGACCGCTTCGCCTTCAACAGGCGAAGGGTTGCTCCACGACAGAACTGTGTCACTGTGGCCCAAATCCATGGAAGGGCCAACCAAAGCCAATGGCCACGAAGCGATTGGAGAATTGATCGAATTATCCAATGTATCGAATGGATTTCCTGCGTCATCCGAACCTGAAACCCAAACGTCTACAACATACGATGGCAAAAGCACCGTAGCACCCGCATCTGTGAGGTCGAGGTTACCTGTCCAGAAGAATTGTCCACCGAATGGCGTGGTGTCCGGGAGTGGAACGCTTCCACGAGATATTTCCGCTTCACCTGCTCGAACTCTGTAGTGCAAGACGGCAGGTTCCCCCAAGTCGAATCCGTAGTCATCGATTGTTTCCAACATCACCAAAAGGTCACCTGCTTCACCAATGGAAAGTGGTGAACCCGAGGACACCTCATCAAGAGAAATCGCTGCGATGGTCGGTCGTGAACTGTCCACAGCGAGCCTGACCCTTGGAATAATCGATGTTTCATCCATTGCAAATCCGGGGAGGTCATCAAGATCGAGACGAAGATCAAGGTGACCTGAGCGAACAGATGGAATCAGCAAATCGAGGCTAAATTCGCCAGCATCCCGAGTGGAGGTGCGCCACACATGATCATAATCCCCAAAGACGACATCGAAAGCCCCAGCAGGTGCCGGAGTTTCATCTTCTGAAAACAAGACCCGCCCACTTACACGGAGAGCTTGCCCCGCACCGATCAGCGTTTCTTTGAACTCGTCGTTGTAGTGATTCGTTCCATCTCGAAGTTCGACTGCACGAATGTGACCGTCCATCGTGTCGAAACGGAAGTCATTATCGAGGCTCCATGCGTCATTGCCGAGTCCAGCCTTGGCTTCGAAGCAAGGCGTCACTTCACCTTCATTGCACGGCAAATCAGTGACGAGTATTTTAGGAATAATCCGAGTTTCTCCGTTGGTGTCAAAACTCTCGGGGAAGGTCCAAGTCAATTGGAATCGAGCAAGAATTTTGATGATGCTGTTGTTGTTCTCATCCAAGGATACAGAGGAGTACAGGTTGGAGACCGCAATATTATCTGACCCGGATTCCATTATGGCTTGTGGCTCACCGTTCTCGTCGGCCATTAACGAAATGAAGACCGATGTGTCATCGTCATCATAATCCCCACCGAGAGCGAGTTGCACATACTGTATATCTTGCCAGCCGTTGCGGTCTGAGAGGACAATTTGTGCCGAGTAAGGAATTCCGGGATGTAAAGCAGCCTTGTCATCATGGCCCAAGATGGTTGAATTATCCAAGTCGAGTTCTGGTTCGAATTCAACTCGGATTTTGTAAGTACCCAGATCATTGTCCCAGTTTGGCTCAGTCTCGCCAGGAGCGTAGCCACATGGTTGATTTGAATCGGGGCAAACTGGTCCTTGGCCCATAGCTAACGCGTTGTTTGAGGGATCCTTCCCCGTCACATAGTAGGAAACTCGTTGGCCGTGATCTAGCATGGAATCATCGATAAGGCCTTGGAAAATATTGAGGCCACCCGTTCGGATTTCAGGTGAAGAAAGAGTTTTGATTTCATATTCGTCTTCGTTTGGCAAACCATCAAAATTGTAATCACTACATCCGATGGCTGTGCTCGCCTTGCATCCAATCCAATAATGCAACGAGATTTGGTTTGGAGGCTCGACTGAATCCTGAATCACGACGCTCAGGGATTGACCACCTGGCGCAGGAGGACCAGCATGGCGTTCTTCACCATCGCCGGGTGTCGATGACAAAACCAGTGGAGAGTTCCCATCAAGAATGAGGCGCATGGAGTTGTAACCCGGGTTCGCATAGGTCGAACCGTCGGGCAAATCCGTTGCGATCACATAGAAGACCATACCATCCTCTGAAGATTCAATTGGTGATGTGAAGGTGATGTTGTATTCTCCAAAAGCAGGGTTTTGCTCAGTAGCGAGCACAACTGGTTCGCCAATTGGATCACCGTCAAAGGTGACATTTTGACCGATAATCGTCAGGTTGAACTGTCCTGCAAGAGGTGAAAGTTGGGAATCTTGGAAGTGTATGCCTCCAGTGAAAGTGAGGTTAAACCCACCACGAACCCAATCGAGGTTGTAGAGTTCCCGTCCAGTTTCTTCATAGACACGAACACCATCCAGTTGAATGTCATTCTCAACCACCAAATCAAGCGAGGAAGTCTCCCAAGCAGCGACGGCCAGACCGAGGTCGTCCTCAACGGAAATCAAGGCTTGAGTGCCGGTTTCATCATCCCAACTCCAATCGATAGTCATCGGCATTCGAATGGACACCACGCCATCAGCATCGGTGGTTGATGTGCAATTTGCTGTGTCAAACATGACAATGCCATCGCCATCACTGACCACAGAGCAAACATCACCACGTTCCCAACTGAACGCAGGATTTTCACCATAGGAATTGCTGAGCGCAACCAAAGCATCGGTCACGTAATCGACATCATCACCAGGCGCAACGCGGGCCACTAAATTTCGATACACACCGTCAGGGGCAACCAGTCCACCTTCGAGGGAGGCATCGACAGCCCGAGTTTGCATCTTGTAAGCGATATCGATATTGGAAATCTTCACACGCCCGGAACTTGCTGCCTTGACAGCAATTGGAATCACCACATCACCTTCTCCGTTTTCTGGAACTGCGGTGTTGAACGCATCGATGAGGGTTGGAGCGAACTTGACATCAACTGAAACAACTGAGTTGTCGCTCGCTTCAACAGCAGATTCGTTGAGGAACAACAACGACTCCCAATCCCAAATCAAATCGTTCCCAATATCAAGACGTGGGCGATCCGGGTAGCCCTCTTCGTATTCCAAAAGCATAGAATCGACGGTTGGAGTTAGGCTTGGATTGCTTGTTGACATGCTGACAGCATAACGAACGGTTGAACCGGCTTCATCAGCCGTGAAACTGACTTCCTGTCCATTGACTGCGGGCAGCCAAGTGGTGCCGTTATCGTTGGAGACTTGAACCTGAAGCGAAGTACCAGCAGGTTCGGTTGAGACCCATTGAGGGCGAACTTTACCCACCTTTGTACCGGCCGTAAACGGGTCTGATGTCCAGGACCCACTCGCCACATAGGAAGTTGCCATTTCCACGTCAACCCACCAAGAAACTGCTGTTGAACCGATCAGTTGTGCTTTCCAAACTAGATTTTGTCCCGGATAAGCAAAGTGAATCGTTTCATTTGACACCACGGCCTCCCAATGTGTCCCATTGTCGGCTGAGATCCAATAGTCGACACGGTCACCCGTTGAGGCTGCTGACCAATAGGTCTGCATATTGGCTGCGACAATATCGTCACTCGAGGTCGTCACTGGACCAAACCATGTGGTGGTCCCTGGGGCAGGGGTTGTTTTGTACTGCCAACCTGTTCCATATTCACGGTAATACAAGGTGGATGACGACCATGTGGAGTAACCGCAATCAACGGTTACGAAATGGTTGCCATCGAATTGAAGACCATAGCCAAGAGCAGAAATCAAACGGGTACCAAGTTGAGGAACCAGCGAGGTCGATGATCCAGAGATGGACCACGCCTCAAGTTGATCTTTGTCGTTGCTCGTTGAGCCTTGTTGACATCGCATGAAGAACGTGGTTTGATTGACTTCCAATCCACGAACTTGTTGGCCCGTTTTGCCGCACTCAAAGGAAGTTCCAGAGGATGATGAGTAGGAATACATGTTGCTTCCACGGGTGTACTGGCCATCCGCTTGTTCTGAGAACGTATAGGGGACGATGCGTCGTTGTGTGTTGTGAACAATCCATACTTCTTCTGTTGCACGATCATAAGCTATGGCGGTGTAATCCGAATATTGTGGAGACACGTCATACGAATCGATACAGGTCCATGTGTCATCGCGAGAGATATCAAGCTCCAATACACGATGGTATTGTGTCGGTGCTGATGAACTGTAATGGTAGCGATAGCCAGAGAGAATGGCAAACATTCGTTCATCATCCGTGATTGTCCAATCCCTAAATCCATAGCTGCCATAGTAACTGCTCGGGTGAAGCGTTGCGATGGTGCAATCCGCTTCGTCAAGAGTAATGGTGGACTCTCGTGTCAAATTGTTTGGATAGAGTCGTTGAACGATGTTGTTGAAATTTGAAGAACTCCAGGTCGACATAAACAACCAGTCGTGGTGCTTCAAAATAGCTCCCTGAGATTGTTTAACCAGACTTGCACCAGTTTTGAGCGTCTGTTGAGAAAATCGACTTTCTGTAGCGTTTGATGTGTGTGGCTGCCTCAATGCGTAAGATCCATTATCGAGCCATGCATCCGAATTCGGGTCTTCAACCTCATCATAGCCATGAGGGAAGAACACCTCATTGGTGTTCTCAAATGCCAAACTCAAGTCACCGCTTCGTGCATCAGCAGAGGATGAAAGTCCGGTGATCCAATCTGAGCGGTCGTCATCTACAATTTGCGACCAACCAGTGGCTGACGCACCTGAGAGGGTCATTGAAACATCGGTAATCTTCGCACCTCTTGGAAGAGCGACCTCAGCACCAATGTCGGGATTTCCACCCTGATACAAGGCCACATATTCAGTGGAACCATCGGCGAATTCGTAGACGTGACGGGCAACGCCTGAAGCCTCTGCTGGCTCAACAACAACGTCCGCAAGTGGCGACATAGGTGAAAGCACCATGATCGCAAACAGGAGGAACATCACGCCGCGCCCGGATGGAATCTTGTCATGCATTACGCGTCCCATGTATGAGCACATGCGCCTCAGGCTTTAGACAATACGCAGTCATGTCATCCGGCAATGGTTATCCAGTTTGACGTGAATCATAGCGAATTGGAGAGGAATCGCCTCGTATTCCATCTTCCTCATCGTCGTGAACTTCAAACCAATCAACCATCCAATCGCCGTCCGTATCCCAATTGGTTGGGTCGGATCCTTCAGCGATGTGATCGTTATCGTAGTCCAACAAATACCAACCGAACTCATGTTCACCAACAGCTCGAACCGGTGCAGAGAAAGGAGAGCCTTCGTAGTAAATTTCCCAAGCATCTGTCCAGTTGCCGGCAAGGTGGACCTCATCGTCCCCTGCATCAAGTGAAAGGAAATTCGTGTCTTTGTCATCCACAATGTAGGCAAATCGAATATCATTGGCGAAGGATTTGTCCATTTTAAGGTAGTTTTCTGTGCTCGAACCCGTTTCATCAAGCATGAGCATAGCGGCTCGGAATTGCCACCATTCCAACACAATCTGACCATCATAAATGAGTCCACTCAAGCGAACAGCATTTGGAGAACTAAATTCCGTATCCGTAACGGCATAAAACTCCTGGAAATTCGTGTAAGGTTCGTAGACACAGCCTGCACCAGTGCAGTCCCAGTTTCCATCTTGGTCCGGATCAAGGTTGGCATCAAGCGGATCTGCTGGATCCATCGTGAACCAAGTGAAGGTCAAGTCTGGCCGACTGAGGATGCCTTCTGCCCCTTGTTGAGAAAGCGGTAAGCAAGAGTTGGTGTCGGTATCGCAAGGACCACCGGTCGCAGCGTCGATCCAAACAACCCGAATTTGCATCCATGAACTGAAATTGTCATTGGATTCATTCCAGCCTTTGGCGTATTCATACCAATCAGGGATCATATCACCATCAGTATCATTGTCGCTCGGGTTAATTCCGTACTTGAACACCTCTCGACCGTCTGAAAGATTGAAATCACGGTCGTGAGCGATCACTGCTCCGTTTGCAACGGTCGTCGAGTAGGTGATGCTGTCCCCATCTGAATCGTTTAGATCTGGGCGAGTTTCATTGTCCCATTCCATCCAGTTGGTGAACGGAAGGTCACCGATGCCAGGTTGAATGAGGGAGGTGGATGGTGTCAACATTCTGTCAGACCATGTACCCTGAGTTGCTGGAATATCGAAGGCTGTTCGATCGTACCAGCCATCACGATCGCCATCGTATGCCACATCCCACGGATTGATTGGATTGGAGGCCCAGTGATTTTGGGTAGTGGGATCTTCCATTCCGTAAACCGCATAACAGAATTCCCAACCATCTGGGATTCCATCTCCGTCAGAATCATCGCTCGTTGGATCAGCGACACCAATCAGTGTTCGATTGAAATTATCAAAATTGAACTCGTTGATTTTATTCATTCTGTCCGCGCTTTCTGGTGACTTGGCGATGAAATCGTTGTAAATGGCATCTTTCGCTTGGGTCAAACTCATACCGGTTTCTTCCATGTAAGCCGCCATGGCATCTTCACCGAAATCGATGATGCCCAGCGCAGTTGGCACCGTATTGCGTTCGCTGTACTTCCCCCAAGTTCGCGATTCCCATTCACGTAAATTGGTGAATTGCTCTTCTTCTGAAATGGCCCCATCAGCATTGCAATCAAAGCTGTCACCATCGGTATCGAGGTTGACATCGTTATCGATCAGAGGGTTCATGCTCCAGCGGTTTTCCTCGAGATCCCATTCAGTGAACCAATATTCGAATCCATCGTACATGCCATCGTCGTCCGTATCTGGATTTGTTGGATCGGTCATCCCCAAAAGGATCGAAATGATGGCGTTTGGAGGCTCACCTTGTTGCCACCCGTTGAAATCTGTCAAAATCCGCTTACCACGCGTCTCTTTTGTGATGAGAATATTGAACACACGTTGCGCTTTTTCTGATGCTTGTTGAGCATCACCATCAATATGGAGCAACGGTGCATCGCTTGGTTGGTCAATACCGTTGTCAGGGTTTGTGGTCGCCAATGCAAATTCTTGAGCGTCAATCAGCCCATCCTCATCGCCATCGAAATTGCCATCACCTGCCACAAGAGGGTTCAGAGTCCAAGTTTGAGCAGAGAGGTTCCACGCGGTGAACAGGTGTTCAATACCATCCAGCATACCATCGCCGTCGGTGTCGACGTTGTTTGGATCAGATGTCCATCCGCTGATGTTGATCTGTTCTTGTGTCAGGAATGAACCGAAGGATTCTGTAGTGGAGATACTAGGCCATTGTTGCAATGCAAACGCTTGACCAACAGTGGTGACAAACCACTGTGGCGATGAACGGTTGGCATCCGTTTCGCTGTATTCTGGGGCAATCGCGTTGTATTCTTCCCAGTTTGCCATACCATCTTCATCTGCATCCTGCCAGCGATCTGCCGCATCCAATGGATTGAGCGTCCAAGCATCTGCTAGGATGTCCCAACGTGCAAACCAAATTTCCCAACCGTCAGGCATCCCATCGTTGTCGGTATCCGCATCGAAAGGATCTGCTGCACCAATGCTGGTGACCGGTTGGGCCGCTGTAACGGCACCTGAGGCACGCTCACCAAAGGTGGCTTCTGGTGCACCGTAATCGCCAATGTCTTGGAACAAATCGGTTGTGAAACCATCCGGAAGTGGGGTGCCTGTCATCGTCATGTTGGCGGAGAACAAATCAGAGCGAACGTGGAATTCAAGCCAGTTGACAAAAGCTTCATTCTGATCGAGTACGCCATCACGGTTGATATCGTATCCATCCCCGTCAGGGTTTTCAAACAAATCTGAGCCATTCAATGGATTGACACCTTTGCGCGATGGGTCCCAATTACAAGCCCCGTTTGATTCCCATCCATCGGGCAGAGAATCGCCGTCTGAATCGATGTTGTTGGGGTCAGCCGTTGACCAATTTTCTGCAGATTCCGCAGTTTCCCCGTGGCTCTCAAGCAACAACCCTTCCATGGCAGCGCCTTTGACAAGGGACCATTGGTACTCACAAAGATTGGGCAAACCATCCCGGTCTGCATCCCAATTGGCATCTTCGGCACGGTTCGGATCGAGGGACCAGTTGTTTCCACCAGTGAAACTTGAACCAACCCATCGGCGATGAGAGATTTCCCATCCATCCGGCATCCCATCGCCATCCGAATCGAAGTTTGTCGGGTCCGTTCCGACATCGCTTGAAGAGAGACCGAGGTAGGTGGCGTTGGCTGTGGAACTTGCTGCGTCGTCGCACACATATTCCAACTGGACGGTGTAATGGCACCATAGGGTGGTGCTTTCGTAGAAGAAACCGAAGTACTCTTGGCCATCTCCAAGCCCGTCACCATCGGTATCTCCCTCTCTCGGGTTGGTGGAGTTGTATCCCTCTGCAGTGGTTTTGACATAGCGGAATTCATCGAGGTTGGTCCAAAGGCGTTCCAGGAATCCGTCGCTGGCCTGGTCCAAATCAAGACCATCGCCATCCATGTCGAGTAATGCATCCCAAGGGTCGGTCGGGTCTAGGCCATTGGCCACTTCCCATCCATCCGGCATCCCGTCGTTATCAGAATCGTTTGCACCGGGGTTCATCAATTCGAGATTGGCATAGTTCCCGGGTGCAGACCCTGCTAGGATCGTGATGTTGCCGTCCATAGACAACCAGTTGAGCGTGGTAATTTCTCCAAAGACAGGTTCTTGATTCTGCAATCCATACACCGCTGTGTAATCACCAGAGATGGCCCAGAGGCCCTTTTGTGACCCGATAAGAAGTTCGTCGCCGGTTGGGAACACGGCGTGAATGTTGTTGAGCTCACGGGTAAATTTACCCTCCAAGCCCGGATGCTCAAGCAACCCACTGTGCGTGATGCTGTTATCGAGCAAGTTCATTCTGTGAAGTCCTGAAGGGGTACCGAACCAAAGAACCTGAGCGTTGTTCGCGTTTGGCCCATCGAGAGCAAGCGTGCGCACTTCAGCGGGATTAGCTACCATGCCGAGCGATAAGGAACGCAACTCGTCGATGTTCGTTGGGATTGGGGTGCTTTCAGTGGTGTAGTGGAATCGCCAACTTGCCGTGAATTCATCACGGACCGTTGCAGTTTCCGCTAGGACCAAACCGCGATCGGTTCCTACATACAGCACCATTGTTCCTCCGCCGGCAGCGCCGTGGGCCACCGAAGTTACACTGGCATTTGATTCGCTAAGGACGGTGCTGAGCGAGGTGGAAAGTTCGTAACTGTCAACAATGGCTCCAGAAGAAGTGATCTCCACAACCGAACCTGCACCCGAGTCGCCAAGAGCGACCAGTTGGTGGTTTTGACCCTGAATGTCGAGTTTAGCAAGGGCGTTCAAACTGGGGCCCATGCTCCAAGACCAGTCAGCGAGTTCTGAAAACGAACCGTCAGCTTGGAGCGGGGCGACTGCCATTCCTACGCTTGTCGCTAGGGCTAAAGCAAACGCATCATCGTCAGTTTTGAGCAGCAAGGCGTCATTGAGTTCGACACTTTGAGGCATCCATTGATCGGTGCTCGATTCTTGGGCCATGTCGAGGAAGGTCACACCATAACGTGTGGTCACATAGACATTTGAGCCATCAGTTTCGATGTCCCGGACATCATAATGCATCACGCTGAGCGAATCAGCATCGCTGGTAAATGAAAGAGGCATCATTGATGCGGTGTTGTTCGCATTGCCATATTGCACTGATTTCAAACCTGCAATCACTGAATTTCCATCATCTTCGTGGACAAGATACTCTTCGAGCGTCGACAATGCTTCGCCTAATTTGATGGCAGTCATGGTTCGACTGACATCCTGAGAAACCCCCCCATCTCGATTGGCATCCCAACCATCGTTGTCATGATCGAGCAGTGCATTGGTACGATTAAGCGGATCGAGGCCGAAGTGAACTTCCCAACCGTCTGGAATACCATCGCCGAATGAAGGGAAGAGCCGGCGGAGAGAGAACCCGTCCCAGTGGTAACGGTCAGAATCATCAAGCAGTGGATCGGTTCCCAACCACAGGTCTTCATCGACAACGTTGGTTGCGTTTGTCGTGCATGCGGCCAAGATGTTGTCGAAAGTTGCGTTTGCACCCGTTGGTATGAACGGCCAGTTGACGAGAATTGAGCCCTCTGGAAGGCTTGCTGAACACCATAGTCCATCCAGTTCAGTCGTGTGATTCGATGGCGAACCTTGCATGTACTCTTCGGGGGAAGTGAAACGTTCAGTGACCGACAGTACGCCGTCGCGATTGACGTCGAATCCATCCTCATCAGGGTCGTCGGTCAAATCGCTTGCGTTAAGAGGGTCGAACGCAGGGCACACATAACGCAAGGTGAAGACATCAAAACCACCTGTACGATGGCACATGTACGCCTCATAACCGTCGGGCATCCCATCGCCATCGGTATCCGCAACCCTCGGATCGAGGTAGCTCCTTTCACCTTCACCGTCAACCGTTCCGGTCAAGCCCCGTGGGAATCCTGAAGCGGTACAATTCGCAGGGTATGGCCAACAATACTCTTCAGTTGCGTTGAGCCCGTCGCGATCGTTATCGACAAACGCATCGGATGCATCCTCTCGATTCATACCAGGCATCGCGATATCCCGGCCGTCGACAGTGGTCCAATTCATCCACGATTCGAATAAATTCTCATGGACATCAGGAATCTTATCCCCATCGGTATCGGTAGAGGGAGGCTTTTCGCCCTCTGTCGTTTTTGGATGAACGCTCGAAACCGAGGAAATTGCGGGAAATTGCGACATAAAGACAAGACTTGCGACAACGGCAAGTGTGGTGAGAAGGGTGGTTAAGCTTCGTCGCATGTGAACACCGGGGGCCAAGCCATAGGCTTCGCTAACCTTCAACCTCAAATCGACACTTATGAGGATGATGGAACGATGTTCGGACATTTGTGTTTTCAAGGCCCGTATCATGAAGCCAAAAAACACCCTATTGAAGCGAGAGTGAGTGACGCCCATACGCCAAGAAATAGACGGGGCGCATCAAAACATAGCGCTTGGTTCAAGTCCCTAACGCGCTCCCGTCTTGGTGAACGAAGATGGCAATGAGCATCACACACCTCGGAACCGGCAGTCGCGGCAACGCGACCTTGTTGGAAACCGAAGGTGCGAAGGTCCTCATCGATCAAGGGTTCAGCGGAGCGCAATTACAGAAGCGCCTGAATCGATTGGGCATTGAACCAACTGAAATCGATTGCATCTTCATCAGCCATCACCATGGCGACCATGGAGGAGGTGCATGCATCGCTCAAAAACGCTGGAACCTTCATGTCTTGGCCAATAAAAGAACGGCTGAAGAGTTGGGGTTAGATCCCGAGTTGACATCGTATTTCGACGCCCTTGACATGGTGCGCGTAGGGGATGATTTGGCCGTCCTCCCTGTGCCCGTCCCTCATTCTGGTTCTGACAACGTCGCATTTGTTGCAAGCCACGGAGGAGAACGTGCAGCCATCATCACTGATCTTGGCTCGTGGACTGACGAATTGGTCACTCATGTAAGAGGTTGTGAACACATCGCAATCGAAGCAAATTATGACCATGACAAACTGATGAATGGACCCTACCCCTATTCGCTCAAGGACAGAATCAGTGGACGAGGTGGTCACCTTTCCAACGACCAGACCGGCGCTTTTCTTGCAGAGGTGTGCACTCCAGCCACGCGCAGCATCAGCCTCACTCACCTTTCGGAAAAAAACAACCGCCCACATCTGGCGGAATCAACGGTTCTGTACCACATCGACGAAGTGTTCTCTGGCGACATCACAATATCCCTCCAAGACGGGCCTGAATACACACACTATATCGGCCAATCAGAGGAGGAGTCTCCGACTAAAGCCAATGGCTCCATCGAAGTTTGAACCCCAAATATTTGGGCGCTTGGACCCAATGAAAGGTGAAGGGCTAAATGGTACCGGACCTTGTGTGGTCTGTGAACACCGAAACCTGCTTGGTCTCGCGTCCGTCCTTGAGAAGGGACGACCGTGCAGTCAGCGAAGTTTTGGGGGTCGTGATGCTCCTCGCCATGGTCATCACAATCATGGGTGGTGTCTGGATTTTCCTCAACCCGTATCTTTCTGATTTTGATGACAACACGAACTGGAACAGTGCGGTGGGGATCTCAGAGCGATTCCAAGATCGAATTGATGTCGCTGGAGCTGCCCCTGAGGGTACGGGAATCCGCCATACACTCGCCCTACAATCGACGTATATACGCCCTATCGACAAGGTCGAAACTTGGACCATGGCTGCCGATTTGGTGCCCAATGAACAGACAACAGTTCGCCACCTCAACCAGTCAACCTTGGGCATTTTTTCCATCAACGAAACGGCAAGGTCTGTTTCGATTGAATCGCCTTTAGGCCTCGAGTCAATGGCGTTTTCTGGTACTCATGATGAAGTGATATTGCAACATAATTCATCGAGAGCCCACTGGATGATCATCACCGTGTTTGACGAAGAAAACCATCCAATACACAGAAGTTTGAGTTACGCACTATCAGGGATTCAAATCACCACATCGCTCGGCACGGGCGAACATGAACTGGCGCTCATGAACAACGCAAGAGTGGAACACTTTCCAAACGAACCGTGGCGGGTTTCAGAGTACCCAAGCATTGGATTGGACCAACTGGTTGATGGTGAATACCGGCTTTCCATGATGCTTTCTGACGTAACCATCAACGGGTCATTAGGCACTGGAAATAACATTGGTATGAACATGCTTTCGCTCGGCCCAATAACTCTATTCTCAGGCCAAGCATACAATCTAAAATTCACCGTATTGAACGAGTTAAACGACTTGATCACGCCTCAATACCATGACCACTGGCTCGATGAATACAACCTCAATCGAGCCTCGGGCACGCTGGACACATACGTCGGCTTTGGGCCATACGAACGTGCAAGTGGCGCTGATGGTTTCACCGTGGACACGCACGGGGTTCCGCTCTTCCTCGAAGTGGATGTCCAGCGAGTGGAGGTGAGCCGATGAAGACACACCTCCAACGGGATGAGGAAGCTGTGTCTGCGGCAGTAGCAACCGTACTCATGTTTGGTGGTGTACTATCGATTATTGGCATGATGATGGTGTCAATG
>MDSV01205296.1_pt1 | contig 25029 bp, 18 predicted proteins | sample 810851 | NCBI WGS metagenome assembly MDSV01 (sample SAMN05326640, study PRJNA326480) | marine metagenome | isolation source: seawater | place: Atlantic Ocean: North East | collected 2012
TTTAGGTGCAATTGGTTTAGCAGCAAGAGAAAAGTTAGATAATTTAATTTTTGTTGTTAATTGTAATTTACAAAGATTAGATGGCCCAGTTAGAGGAAATGGAAAAATCATTCAAGAATTAGAGGGAATTTTTAGAGGAGCTGGATGGAATGTTATTAAAGTTATATGGGGATCATATTGGGACTCACTACTAACTAATGATAAGACAGGACATTTAATTAAAACTATGAATGAAACAGTTGATGGCGAATATCAGGCCATGAAAGCAAGAGATGGAGCTTATGTAAGAGAAAAATTTTTTGGTAAATATCCAGAAACTAAAGAGCTAGTGTCAACACTATCAGATAAAGATATTTGGAGATTGAATAGAGGTGGTCATGATCCTCACAAAGTCTTTGCAGCCTATGATAAGGCCTCAAAAAATGTTGGAAGTCCAACAGTGGTAATAGCCAAAACTATTAAAGGTTATGGAATGGGCAAAGGTGGAGAAAGTGTGAATACAACTCACCAAACTAAGAAATTGGATATAGATGATTTAATGTACTACAGAGATAGATTTGATGTTCCACTAACTGATAACCAAGTAAAAAATATTGAATACTATAAACCAGATCAAAATTCACCTGAAATAAAATATATTAAAGAGAGAAGACTTAAGCTTGGCGGATTTATTCCCGAGAGAACTACTTATGCTAAATCTATAAAAGCACCAGCCAAAAGTATTTTTGATAATATGAAAGAGTCGACAGGTAAAAAAGAGATGTCCACTACAATGGCTTTAGTTCGAATGCTTACAAGTCTTCTTAGAGATAAAAATCTAGCACCAAGGTTGGTGCCAATTATTCCGGATGAAGCAAGAACATTTGGTATGGAGGGTTTTTTTCAAAAAGTAGGGATATATGCTCATGAAGGCCAAAAGTATGAACCAGAGGACGCAGCTCAATTAAGTTCTTATAGAGAAGAAAAAAGTGGTCAAGTATTAGAAGAAGGAATAACAGAAGCGGGTGCAATGTCCTCCTGGATAGCTGCTGGCACTTCCTATACTAACCATGATATAGAAATGATACCAATTTACCTTTTTTATTCTATGTTTGGTTTTCAAAGAATAGGTGATTTTGCCTGGGCAGGAGCAGATAGTCAATCTCGAGGATTTTTAATAGGTGCAACAGCAGGCAGAACAACCTTAGCAGGGGAAGGTTTACAACATCAAGATGGTCATAGTCATTTATTAGCATCAACAATTCCTAATTGTATTTCCTATGACCCAACTTTTCATTATGAATTAGCAGTGATTTTTAGAGAGGGGTTAAAAAGAATGCACGAAAAGAAAGAAAATATTTTTTATTACATTACCACAATGAATGAAAATTATCCTCACCCTGAAATGCCAAAGGATAAAAAATGTGAAGAAGGAATCCTTAAAGGAATGTACAAAATTAAAGAATTCAATGAATATAAAAAAACTAAAATCCAATTTCTTGGATCAGGAACAATTTTAAGAGAAATGATAGCCGGTGCTGAAATATTACAAAAAGAGTACAAAATAGATAGTGAAGTCTGGAGTGTTACAAGTTTTAATGAGCTTAGAAGAAATGGCTTAGAAGTAGAAAGATATAATCTTTTAAATCCTGATAAAGATCCTAAAAGATCATTTGTAGATAAGTGCTTGGGTGATAACGAAGGTCCTATACTTGCAGCATCAGATTATATGAGAATGAATTCAGATCAAATAAGGCCTTATATTAATAAAAATTTTTATTCATTAGGAACAGATGGATTTGGAAGAAGTGATACAAGAGTAAACTTAAGAAAATTTTTTGAAGTTGATAAAGAACATATAGTTGTTTACGGATTAAGTATATTAGCAAAAGAGCAACTTTTAGCATCCAAATATGCTTTAGAAGCAATCAAGAAATATAAGATAAATACTGAAAAACCAATGCCAACAAAACTATAAAATGACTTCAAATGATAATCCCTTAATAGTAGCAGCATCACCTAAAGTAAGAAAATTTGCTAGAGAGCTTGGATTAGATATTAATAAAATTCCAGGTAGTGAGAGACAAGGAAGAGTTACTGAAAATGATATTAAACTATTTGTTTCAGCTAAGTCAAATCAAAACAAAGAAAATAAAGTTATTGATAATGATAAAATTAAAGTAGAGTTCTCTCATGCTGATTTTGGTGAGATAGAAGTAAAAGATATACCAAGAGTAAAAAAACTTTCATCTAAATATTTATCAAATTCATGGTTAAATATTCCACATGTGACTAATCATGATGAGGCTGATATAACAGAACTGGAAGAATTTAGGAGTTCACTAAAAGATATTTATACTGGAGAAAAAAAAAAAATAACTCTACTAGCTTTTATAATTAAAGCTGTAACTTTATCGTTAAGTAAATTTCCAAATTTTAATTCTTCAATAGATCAAATAGAAAATGGAAAAATGACGATAAAAAAATATTATCATGTTGGAATTGCGGTTGACACCCAAAATGGTTTAATGGTCCCAAAACTAAGGGATACAAATAACAAAAACATCTCATTGATAAGCAAGGAACTTAAAAAGTTAAGTGATGAATGTAAAAACCTAAAAATTGATAAGAAAGAATTGTTTGGGGGGTCTATGACCATTACTAGCTTAGGTGGTATTGGAGGATCTTTTTTTACACCAATTATAAATTATCCTGAAGTAGCTATTTTAGGTGTGGGAAGATCTGAAAAAAAACAAGTTTATATTGATGGTAAGTTTATAACACGAACAATACTACCACTTTCCTTATCATATGATCACAGAATAATTGATGGAGCAGAGGCAGCTCGTTTTAACAACGATTTAAAAAAAAATTTAGGTAAAAACTTTGCTTATAAATTAGCTCTTTGAATAATTAAATGTCCAAAACTATTTCACTACTAAGCGCACTGTTATGTACTTTTATTTGGGGCACTACTTTTATTGCACAAGACACTGGCATGGATGATATAGGACCATTTACTTTTAATGCAGTTAGATTTTTAGTCGGTTTTTTAGCAATAATTCCTTTAGTATTAATATTTGAAAGAAAAAAATTTAAGGCTGAATTTAAATCAAACTTTACAAACTTTATTATTCTCTCATTTCTAATTGGGTCATCACTTTTTCTGGGATCAGCCTTACAACAAGTTTCTTTACTTTACACTGATGTCGCAAATGCAGCCTTTTTTACAATTTTCTATGTCCCTATGGTACCAATTATTATTTTTTTGTTCAAAAGAAAATCAATACATTGGAGTGTTTGGCCCTCAGTTTTATTATGTTTGTTTGGAGGATATTTATTAACAAATTTTTATGATGCAACTATCAGGTTAGGAGATAGTCTTGTAATATTGGGTGCTTTATTTTGGAGTACTCATATAATTTTTGTAGGAATTATTATCTCAAAATATAATCTTCCATTTACGATTGGTGCAGTTCAAACACTAATTGTTTCTGTGTTTTCTTTTTTGATTGGATCAATTTATGAAGAATTTATTCTTTATAATATTTTAAAAGAAATTGATTCTATATTATATGCTGGTGTATTATCAGGAGGTCTTGCTTTTGTCTTACAAATTTATGCTCAAAAAAATATATCTCCAGCGCCAGCAGCTATCATTTTTTCTTTAGAAGGTGTTTTTGCGACTATAGCTGCTTGGTTTTTATTAAACCAGATCTTAGGAATTAATAATTTAGTAGGGTGCTTCTTTATTTTGTGTGGTGTTTTATTATCGCAGATATTACCATTAGTAAAAAAATCAAAGTTAAATATAAATTATTAAAAACAAAACTAAAGCAATTATAATTCTATAAAATACAAAAACATTCATTGAAAATTTATTGATATAAATTAAAAAAAGTTTTACGGTAAAATAAGAAAAAAAGAATGATAGTATTATAGCTATAAAGGCTAAGTAGTTAAAGTCGATAGTTTGGAAAAGGAGATCTTTTAAACTTAAAGCACTTGCACCACATAGTGCCGGAATTGAAAGTAAAAAAGAAATTTTACTAGAATCAACTCGATTAAATTTCAAATATCTTGCCGCTGTAATAGTAATTCCAGCTCTACTTACACCTGGAATTAATGATATTATTTGAAAAATTCCTATAATTATAATTGATTTTATATTTAAGTTTGAAGATATTTTTTTGTTAGATTGGCTTTTATCTGCAAAATAAAGGAGTACTGCAAAAATTAGAGTTGTCCAAGCTATAAGTTTTATGTTTCGAAAAATATTGATTAAACCAGTTTGATAAAGAATATATCCAACAATAACTAATGGAATAGAACCAATAATTATCAATAATAGAATTTTTTGATTATTTCTTAAGTCAAATAATTCATTTTTAAAATAAAATAAAATTGCTAACAAGGAGCCTAGATGGAGACTAATATCAATTAATAATGAGCTTGAATGAAATTTATATAATGTAGAAACTATAATTAAGTGAGCCGAAGAGCTAATGGGCAAGAATTCAGAAACACCTTGAATTATTGATAAAATTAAAATTTCTATAATATTTTGAAACATTTTATTGTCGTAACTTAAATAAAATTTTTTTAAAACAATTCGATATAAGAATAGTAGCTATGCAATAATTAAATTTACCCTGATATAAGCCATTTTTAAGAAAATAAAGGTCATAAATACTGACTAATTTTATCATTTATTTCTATAAAACAACGTATATTTTGCCTAAAATTAAAATAAATTATGACTGATAAAATGTTAAAATTTGTAAATATAGGTCAACAAAACCCACCTAAAAGAAATATAGTTAAAAGAAAGTCTGATTTTAAAGAGATTTATGATGAGTTTATTACTGATAAAGCAAAAGAACAAGCTAGCAGGTGCTCTCAATGTGGTGTTCCTTTTTGTCAAATACACTGCCCTTTAAGTAATAATATTCCAGATTGGCTTAAATTGACAGCAGAGGGAAGAATAAAAGAAGCTTATGAACTGGCTCAAAGCACAAATAATATGCCAGAAGTCTGTGGCCGTATTTGTCCACAAGATAGATTATGCGAAGGGAATTGCGTAATTGAGCAATCTGGTCATGGCACTGTCACTATCGGGTCTGTAGAAAAATATATTACTGATACTGCTTGGGAAAAAGGTTGGGTTTCACCTTTAAAAATTGCTAGTGAAAAGAGTCAAAGCGTAGGAATTATTGGAGCAGGACCTGCTGGATTAGCTGCAGCTGAACAATTGAGAAAACAAGGCTATAAAATAACTATTTACGATCGATACGACCGTCCAGGTGGATTATTAATTTATGGTATACCAAATTTCAAATTAGAAAAATTTGTTGTAGAGAGAAGAACTAATCTTTTAAAAAAAAGTGGAATTGAATTTATTCAAAATTTTGAAGTAGGAAAAGATTCTAATCTTGATCAATTGAGGAAAAAACATGATGCCTTACTAATCGCAACTGGAGTTTATAAAGCAAGAGAAATTGAAATACCAGGAAGTGATTTAAATAATATTTTTCCAGCTATGGAATTTTTAACTGCATCAAATAGAAAAGGCTTAGGTGATAAAGTAGAATTATTTGATAAAGGAATTTTAGATGCAAAAGATAAGGATGTCGTAGTTATCGGTGGAGGAGATACAGCAATGGATTGTGTTAGAACTTCTATCAGGCAAAACGCAAAATCAGTTAAATGTCTTTACAGAAGAGATAAAGAAAATATGCCTGGATCTGCGAGAGAAGTTGCTAATGCAGAAGAGGAAGGTGTAGAATTTATTTGGTTATCAAGTCCTAAGGAATTTAAAGGAACAAATAAAGTTGAAAGTATTGTTGTAGATCAAATTCAATTAGGAGATCCAGATGAGTCAGGCAGAAGAAGACCCGTTGTAAAACAGGGTTCCGAGTTTAAGATTAAAGCAGACATGGCTATTAAAGCTTTAGGTTTTGATCCAGAAAATCTTCCAACTTTATTTGAAAGCCAGGAACTTGAAGTTTCAAAATGGGGGACAATTAAAACTGATTTTGATACGATGGAAACTAACTTAAAGGGTGTGTTTGCTGCAGGAGATATAATAAGAGGAGCATCACTAGTGGTTTGGGCTATTAAAGATGGAAGAGAAGCCGCAAGTTCAATTCAAAAATATTTAGAAAATAAAAAAGTTGATCAATTTAAAGTTGCTTAATGAAAAACTATAAAAAAAATATTGAACTACTCTCAAAAAATCATGTTTATTCCACTGATATGGAACATGATGCGTGTGGTGTAGGACTGATTGCATCAACAGAAGGCAAAAAGTCTCGTCAGGTTGTTGAATATGGTATCGAGGCGCTAAAGGCGGTTTGGCATAGAGGAGCAGTCGATGCAGATGGAAAAACAGGAGATGGAGCAGGTATTCATTTAGAAATTGCTAAAGATTTTTTTATAGAAAAAATTGAGGTAACTGGCCATAAATATGATGGCTCAGAAATTTGTGTTGGGATGATTTTTTTACCAAGAAATGATTATTCAGCTCAAGAGAACTGTAAAATAATAATTGAAAGTGAACTAACAAAAAATAATTTTAATATCTATGGCTGGAGACAAGTTCCTGTAAACCCTAAAATATTAGGCGATAAAGCACTTCAAACTATGCCTGAAATTATTCAAGTTCTATTTAAATCTAACGACTCTAATTTATTGGATAAAAATCTCGAAAGAAAGATTTATGAAACAAGAAGAAAAATAGAAAATAAAGCCTCAAAATCATCTTTGAATGATTTCTACATTTGCTCTTTTAGCTCTAAATCAATTATTTATAAGGGAATGTTTTTAGCTGAAGGAATATCTGATTTTTACTTAGATTTAAAAGATAAAAGATTTATCTCAAGATTTGCAATTTTTCATCAAAGATTTTCTACAAATACTGCTCCAAGTTGGAATTTAGCACAACCATTTAGAGCAATAGCTCATAATGGAGAAATAAATACATATAGAGGCAATAAAAATTGGATGAGGGTTCATGAGGAGGAAATGAATAGTCCTCTTTTTGAAGATGTGAATAATTTAAAGCCAGTAATTCAAAAGGGATCATCTGACTCTGCGGCTTTAGATAATGTTTTTGAATTATTAAATATATCAGGTCAACCAGCTCCACTCGCGAAATTAATGCTAATCCCTGATGCCTGGTCTAAAAAAAGCAAAACATTACCAAGAAGTCATCAACAATTATTTAATTTTTTAAATAGTACAATGGAACCATGGGACGGGCCTGCAGCGATAGCTGCGACAGATAATGAATGGGCAATTGCAGCTAATGATAGAAATGGATTAAGACCACTTAGATATGCGATCACCAAAGATAAATTGTTGTTTGCTGGTTCTGAGACAGGGATGATTGCTTTAAATGAAAAAAGAATAATTATTAAAGGTAGGTTAGGACCTGGAGAAATAATTGGGGTTAGAATTGAAAAAGGCAAAGTTTTTACAAATGAAAAAATCAAAGATTATTTGGCAAAAGAATATAAACATTTCAATTCACAAATAGTAGATTTAGATGATAAATTAGTTATTTCAAATGAAAAGAATACTTTCTCAGGGGAAGAACTACGAAGAAGGCAACATACGTTTGGAATAAGCTTAGAGGATTTAGAGTTGATTTTACATCCTATGGCAGAAGATGCGAAAGAAGCTATTGGGTCTATGGGGGATGACACACCTCTTGCAGTTTTATCTAGTAAATACAGGCCATTATATCATTTTTTTAGACAAAATTTTAGTCAAGTAACAAATCCTCCTATCGACTCTTTAAGAGAAAATAAAGTTATGAGTTTAAAAACTAGATTTGGAAATCTAGGTAATATTTTAGATTTTGATACTTTAACGAAAGAAAATATTTATGTGCTTAATAGTCCAATATTATCAAACTCTCAATTTGAAAAATTCATTAATTTTTTTGATGATAACTCAACTATTATTAATTGCACATTCTCAGACAACGAAAACTTAACCTCTGCTATTGATAAAATTCAAAAAGAGGCTGAAATTGCAGTTAGGAAAGGTGTCACACAGATAATTTTAAGTGATAAAGATTTATCTGCCGAACAGTTACCTATGCCGATGTTATTATGTGTTGGTGCAATTAATTCTTTTTTAATAAAGAAAAAACTTAGAGGATATGTTTCAATAAATGTGCAATCTGGAGAAGCTTTAGATACACATTCTTTTGCAACGTTAATTGGAGTAGGAGCAACAACTGTTAATCCTTATTTAGCTTTCGATAGTTTATTCCAAAGACATGAAAAAAAATTATTTGGTCAATTTAGTTTTGATGAATGTGTTAAAAGATATATTCAATCGGTTAATGCTGGTCTTCTAAAAATTATGTCTAAGATGGGAATTTCAGTTTTGAGCTCTTATAGAGGTGGATGTAATTTTGAAACCGTAGGTTTAAGCAGAACTATAGTTGCTGATTATTTTCCAAGTATAATATCTAAAATTTCAGGAATAGGTTTATCTGGTATAGAAAAAAAGATTAGAACAATCCATAAAGAAGCTTATGATAATTCAAATAATATTTTACCAATTGGTGGAATTTATCGTTATAGAAAAAATGGAGAAACTCACCAGTATCAAGGAAAATTAATTCATCTATTACAAAGTGCTGTTGGAATGAATTCCTATGAAATATATAAAAAATATGTAGAAGGAATCTACAATTTATCTCCTATAAACTTAAGAGATCTAATAGGTTTTCGAAAAAGAAAATTAGGTCCCTCAATTGATATCTCTGAGGTAGAGCCAATTCAAAATATATTAAAAAGATTTGGAAGCGGGAGTATGTCCCATGGTGCTTTATCTAAAGAGGCTCATGAAACTTTAGCAGTAGGAATGAACAGAATAAAAGGTGCTTCTTGTAGTGGTGAAGGAGGAGAGGACGAAAAAAGATTTAAGATATTAAATAGTGGTGATAGTGCAAACTCAAGAGTTAAACAAATTGCATCCGCTAGATTTGGAGTAACTGTAAATTATTTAAATAATTGTAATGAGATAGAAATAAAAATTGCTCAAGGAGCAAAACCTGGAGAAGGTGGTCAGTTACCAGGATTTAAAGTAACGGAGGAGATTGCAAGATTAAGACATTCTACTCCAGGGGTTTCTTTAATTTCCCCTCCTCCTCATCATGATATTTATTCGATAGAGGATTTAGCTCAATTAATTTATGATCTTAAACAAATAAATCCTAAGGCAAGAGTTGGTGTAAAATTAGTAGCTTCTTCAGGAGTAGGAACAATAGCTGCAGGAGTAGCAAAAGCAAAAGCAGATATAATTTTAATTTCAGGACATAATGGTGGCACAGGTGCTACGCCACAAACAAGTGTGAAATATGTAGGTATTCCTTGGGAGATGGGTCTTACAGAGGCAAATCAAGTACTAACTTTAAATAATCTAAGACATAAAGTTACACTTCGAACTGACGGAGGAATTAAAACAGGTAGAGATGTAGTTATTGCTGCTATGATGGGAGCTGAAGAATACGGTGTAGCTACAACAGCTTTAGTAGCTATGGGATGTATTATGGTAAGACAATGTCATTCGAATACTTGCCCAGTTGGAGTATGTACTCAGGATGCAAAATTAAGAGAAAAATTTACTGGGACACCAGATAAAGTTGTAAATTTATTTACGTTTATAGCCTCTGAGGTAAGAGAAATTTTAGCAAATCTTGGATTTAAGTCATTGAATGAAATTATTGGTAGAACTGACTTATTAATGCAAGTAAGTAAAGCTTCTCCTAATTTAGATGATCTAGATTTAAACCCGTTGTTTGTTCAAGCTGATCCTGGAAACTATAAAAGATATTGTGAAACTATAGACATAAACCAGGTACCAGATACACTTGATCAAAAAATTTGGCCTGAAATAGAAAAAATATTAGATCAATCAAAATATATTGACAAAAAGTATATAATTAAAAATACTAATAGAGCAGTAGGAACCAGGATAAGCCATCATTTATATAAAAAATTTGGCTATAAGAAACTGAAAGATAATTTTTTGTCATTGAATTTTAAGGGTTCTGCTGGCCAATCGTTTGGAGCATTTGCTACCAAAGGGTTAAAATTAATTTTAGAAGGCGATGCAAATGATTATGTAGGTAAAGGTTTATCTGGAGGAATCATTTCTATTAAGTTGTCTGACGAGAGTAATTTAATTTCGAATGAAAATACAATAATTGGAAATACAGTTTTATATGGAGCAACTTCAGGAAAATTATTTGCCGCTGGCCAAGCTGGAGAAAGATTTGCAGTAAGAAATTCAGGGGCAATATCAGTCATAGAAGGATGTGATTCAAATGGTTGTGAATATATGACTGGCGGGTCAGTATTGATACTAGGAGAGGTTGGAGATAACTTTGCAGCTGGTATGACAGGTGGTATGGCATTCATATATGATGTTTCAAAAGATTTTGATACAAAAGTAAATGAGGAGTCTGTTGTTTGGCAAAAAGTAGAAACAGAATTTTGGACAAATTATCTTAAAGAGCTATTAGCAGAGCATCATAGGGAGACAGGTTCTAAGTTATCAGAAAAAATTTTGAATAATTTTAGTAATGAATTAGAAAACTTTATTCAAGTATGTCCTAAAGAAATGTTAGATAAATTAGAAAATCCTATTAGTTTAAAAAAGACAATAAAAAAAGTAAGTTAGGTAATTAAGTTTAGTTCTTTAATTAAAATTTTAAGCCATTTTCTTGATGAAAGACTATGATCTCCTTTTTTAATGATAACTAATTTTTTTTTTGCATTCTTAAATATTTTTAACACTTTCCTTGAGTAACTTGGAGGCACTGACTCATCTTTTTCACCGTGTACCATTGTAACATTAAGTTCCTGATAGATTTTCTTGTTTAGAACCTTATTTTTCTTACCATCCCTCAGTAATTGAATAGTAATGGGATATTTATAATCACCGTGTTGTAGATTTATAATTCCTTTAGTAAGAACATCTTTTTTCATATTATTAGTAAACTTTTTCCACATTAAATTTTCTAAAAAATCTGGTGCTGAGCCAATACCTAAAAAGCCTTTTATTTGGTTCTTAAAAATCTTAAATTGATTAAGAGAAATCCAAGAACCCATACTTGAACCAACTAGTATAAAATTATTCTTTTTCACAACTTTTTTTATTAAAAGGCTAGTTTCTTTACTCCATTTACTAATATTTCCATTGATAAATTTTCCAGATGATTTTCCATGACCAGAATATTCTAAAGCTAAATATCCAAATTTTTTTTTAATTGCAAATTTTAAAAAGGCTTTAGGTTTTTTCCCTTCAATGTCTGACATAAATCCATGGAGAAAGACAATATATATTTTATCTTTTTGATCGTGCTTTATATATCTAATTTTTTTTGATTTTGATAATTTGCTGTAATTATATCTTATCATTTGAGTTTAATAGTTAAATCTATTCATGTATAATCATATCAAATGTCTTCTAATTTTAAAGTTCTACAAGTTATTCCAAAGTTAGGCTATGGTGGAGCTGAAACAGGCTGTTATGATGTGGCACATTATTTATCTGAAAATAAATGCGAATCATTTATAGTAACCAGTGGTGGTGAATTAGTTAAATTTATTAACAAAAAAAAAGTTAGATTAATAAAACTACCAGTGCATAGTAAAAATCCTCTGATTGTTTTATTTAATGCATTTGTACTTACCTTTATAATTTATTTTTATGGTATCACAATAGTTCACGCCCGAAGTAGAGCGCCGGCGTGGTCATGTTTGATTGCTACGAAAATAACAGGTAGAAAATTTGTAACTACATTTCATGGTACTTACGATTTTAAAGGAAAAATAAAAAAATTTTACAATTCAGTTATGGTAAAATCTAATTTAATAATTGCTGGATCTAATTTTATCTTTTCTCATATTAAAGATGATTATTTTGATTATATAAAAAAAAAAAATAAGTTATTGGTAATTTTCAGGGGAATAAATGTTGATTATTTTGATCCAACTACAAAAACTGAGTCTGAGGAAAAAAGGTTGCTCAAGACTTGGAGGATAGAAGAAAACAAAAAAATAATATTGTTACCTGGACGGCTTACTTCTTGGAAAGGACATGAGCTATTTCTAGAAGCAATAAATCAAGTGAATATTGAACTGGGCTATGAGGCTTTTTATACAGTTATTCTTGGAAGTGATCAGGGCAGAGATTTATTTAAAAAAAAACTTATCAGACTAAGTGAGCAATATAGGATGACTAATCAAGTTAGATTTATAGATAACTGTAAAGATATGGCTTTAGCCTATAAAGTTTCTGATATAGTAGTCTCACCCTCTATTAAAGCCGAGGCTTTTGGAAGGGTATCTGTAGAAGCTCAATCGATGGAAAAAATAATAATTGCAAGCAATATTGGAGGTTCAAACGAAACTATAATTGATAGAAAAACTGGATATTTATTTAATTCTGGAGATCCCCAGTCTTTAAGTAAAAAAATTCTCGAAGTATTAAATTTAGATGATATGACATTGAAAACAGTTGGTATAGAGGGTAGAAAAAATGTAGTGAATAAATTTAATGTTGAAAAAATGTGTTTTTCTACTTATTCAGAATACAAAAAACTAATAAATTAAATGCCAATTATAACATTACCAGATGGAAATAATTTAAAATTTCCAAATAAAATAACGGGTTTAGAGATTGCTGAGAAAGTAAGTAAGTCACTTGCTAAACAAGCTTTAGTAATTAGTGTAAACGGAGAACTTAAAGATTTATATCATATAATAAAAGAGGACTGCTCGGTTAAGATTTTTACAGCTAAAGATCCTGAGGGACTGGCAGTTATTAGGCATGACACTGCTCACATAATGGCTATGGCAGTTCAAGAATTGTATCCCGGCACCCAAGTGACTATTGGACCAGTAATTGAAAATGGCTTCTACTATGATTTTGCTAGAAAAGAACCATTCACAAATAACGATCTTAAAAACATCGAAAAAAGAATGTCAGAAATAATTGATAAAGATGTAAAAACAAGAAGAGAAGTTTGGGAAAGGGAAAAAGCAATAAATCATTTTAAAAAAATTGGAGAAAAATATAAAGCTGAAATAATTGAAAGTATTCCAAATAATGAAGAGCTTTCAGTTTATCATCACGGAGATACTTGGTATGATTTGTGTAGAGGTCCGCACTTAATTTCTTCTGGAAAAATAGGTAAAGCTTTTAAACTGACTAAAGTTTCAGGCGCATATTGGCGCGGAGATTCTAAAAATGAAATGCTTCAAAGAATTTATGGCACTGGTTGGGCAAATCAAAAAGATTTAGATGCTTATTTAAAAAGAATAGAGGAGGCTGAAAGAAGAGACCACCGTAAGTTAGGTAAAGAAATGGACTTGTTTCATTTTAGAGAAGAAAGTCCAGGCTCAGTTTTTTGGCACGAGAAAGGTTGGGCATTATTTCAAAAATTAATTGAATACATGAGAATGAAGCAAGATATTGCAGGCTACAAAGAAATAAATACGCCCGAAGTTCTTGATAGAACCTTGTGGGAAAAATCTGGGCATTGGGAAAAATTTGGAGAAAATATGTATACCTCAACTACTCCAGATGAGAAGGTTTTTGCAATCAAACCTATGAATTGTCCTGGCTGTATAGAGGTGTTTAATCAGGGTCTAAAAAGTTATAAGGATTTACCTTTAAAGATGTCTGAGTTTGGCAAAGTACATCGTTATGAGCCCTCTGGGGCATTACATGGCTTGCTAAGAGTAAGGGCATTCACTCAAGATGACGCACACATATTTTGTACTGAAGATCAGATTACCAATGAATGTTTGATAGTAACAAATCTTATTTTAGAAATTTATAAAGATTTAGGTTTTGAAAATGTAATTCTTAAATATTCCGATAGACCTAAATTAAGGGTAGGTGACGACAAAGTCTGGGATAAAGCTGAGAAAGCTTTGTTAGAAGCAGTTAAAGCAACCAAATTAGAATATAGTATTAATAAAGGTGAAGGAGCATTTTATGGACCAAAAATTGAATTTGTTTTGAGGGATGCAATTGGAAGAGATTGGCAATGTGGAACTTTACAAGTTGATTTTAATTTACCCGGAAGACTTGGTGCATCATATGTTGATAAAGATGGAGCAAAAAAAATTCCTGTAATGTTGCATAGAGCATTATTTGGATCGCTAGAAAGATTTATTGGAATTTTGATTGAAAACTATGCTGGAAAATTTCCTTTTTGGATTTCGCCCCTTCAAACTGTTGTAATTCCTATATCTGAAGAGTTTGATAATTATGCTATTCAAGTTTCAAAAAAGATCAAAGAAGCCGGAATGAGTTCTTTTGTCGATTTAAAAAAACATAACTTAAACTATAAAATTAGAGATCATTCACTTGCAAAAATACCACTGTTGTTGATTTGTGGTAAAAAAGAAGTTGACAGTAACTCTGTAACGATTAGAAGAATGGACTCTAATAAACAAGAAAATATGGATTTAAAATTATTCTTAAAAACTTTCTCTGCTTTAAACAAAGCATCTTTAAAATAAGTGGTAGATTTCAAACAAAATTACTTTCATAGACGTACAAAGGATCGCGGACCTAGATCAAATAATAGAATTTCATCACCAGAAGTTCAAGTTATAGCAAGCGATGGTAAAAATCTTGGCATTCTTAACACTAACGAAGCTATATCAATAGCCAAAAATCAAGGGCTAGATTTAATAGAAATTTCTCCAAATGCCAATCCTCCAGTTTGTAAGATTATGGATATGGGAAAATATAAATACGATGCTCAAAAAAAAGCAAATCTTGCAAAAAAGAAGCAGAAGATTGTTTTATTAAAGGAAATAAAGATGAGACCAGTAACTGAAACTCATGATTATGAGTTTAAAGTTAAAAATGCAAAAAAATTTATTTCTAAGGGGGATAAGGTAAAATTTACGATTAGATTTAAAGGTAGAGAATTACAACATTCACATTTAGGAAATGAATTGATGACCAAAATTAAAGACGATATGAAAGAAGTTGGTAAAGTAGAATTACATCCTAAATTTGATGGAAAACAGATGATAATGGTTATTCAACCTTTATAGATTTTAAATAAATAAGATTTTTAGACTTACTAATAAAAACTTTTATAAAAATTATGAAAGAAAAGATCATTATAAAAAATTTAACTTTTGAAAATTTAAAACCAATTAGAGAAGGATTTAAAAATAAAAATAATAAATTCTCTGCACAGGGAAATTATAATGATACAAAAGTTAAGGTTTATGAGGTCTTTGATAAAAACCAAGGTGCTTTGAGAGAGTTTGTATCTAAACATAAAGAATTAGCAAAATTTTTTCCGAAATTAATAGTTTATGATGATAAGTATATTGTAGAGGAATGGCTTAAGGGAAAAACTTTAAAAGAAGAAAAACTAAATTATTTTAGAAGCCTTGAATATTCCAGGGAGGTAAAAAAAATCATTAAATTAATGTGGTCAATAAATTACGATAAAAAAGTTTTTGATTATATAGATTACATCCATAAAAGATTAGGAAAGACTGTTAACTTTGATTTAAGTAAAATACCTGTTAAGCTTAATCATAATGATTTATCATTAGATAATATTTTAATAACATCTGAAGGACTAAAGATAATTGATAACGAATTTTTAGGATGTAATAATGGATGGATTTTAAACCTTAAGAATAGTTTTATAGAAGATGATTTATTAAGCGAAAATTTTATATCTAAAAAAGAACTAGCTGAACTTTGGAAGATCAGAACAGAATGGAGTCATCACTAATTAGTTTTATAAGTAAAATAAAGATAATTTTTCTCAAATTTACTTTTAAAACATTAGAATTTGATAGTAATTAAGAAAAACAACTATTTATTAAGGTTGTAAATTATAATCATCCTTTGTATAACCTCGCAAAATTATGCCTAAACTTAAAACAAAAAGCTCAGCAAAAAAAAGATTTAAAATCTCAGCAAGAGGCAAAGTAATGACTGCTCAAGCTGGAAAAAGACATGGCATGATCAAAAGAACAAATTCACAAATTAGAAAACTGCGAGGAACTACGGTAATGTCGAAACAAGATGGAAAGATTGTTAAGTCTTACATGCCTTACAGTTTAAGAGGATAAAATGGCACGAGTAAAAAGAGGAGTAACCAGCAAAGCAAAACATAAAAAAGTTTTGAAAGCTGTAAAAGGTCAATGGGGCAGAAGAAAGAACACTATCAGAGTTGCAAAGCAAGCAATGGAAAAAGCTATGCAATATGCTTACCGAGATAGAAGAAATAAAAAACGCGACTTTAAATCTCTTTGGATACAAAGAATTAATGCTGGAGTAAGAGCTGAGGGTATGACTTATTCCAAGTTTATTCACGGATTAAACAAGTCAGGAATCACTATTGATAGAAAAATTCTTGCTGAAATTGCTTACGATAGTCCAGAAGCATTCAAATCAATAGTACAAAAAGCTCAATCTGCTTTAAATTAATCTTCCCTATTGTTTTTATTTCTTTAAGAAATAATCTGTATACATGTCCGATATTACAAAAATAAAAAATGATTACTTAATTAAGTTAAATAAAAAATTAAGTTTATCTGAAGTCAATCAAATTAAGTCAGATCTTTTTGGTAAAAACGGAATAATTTCTGCCGAATTTAAAAAAATTGGACAAATTGAGGAAAGTAAAAGAAAAAAGTTTGCTGCTGATTTAAATGAAATTAAAGATATTTTACAAAATAGAATATTTTTAAAGATCAATGAATTAGAAACTTTAGAAATTAATGAACGTTTAAACAAAGAAAAAATTGATATTACTCTACCCTCAAGACCATATCCAAAAGGAAAAATTCATCCTGTTTCACAAACAATAGATGAAATTTCGTCTATATTTTCTGAAATTGGATTTAGTGTAGAGGAAGGTCCAGATGTTGAGAACGATTATAATAATTTTACAGCGCTAAACACACCTGATGATCATCCAGCTAGAGACATGCATGATACTTTCTATTTAGACAAAAATAAGAAAAAACTTTTAAGAACTCATACTTCGCCAGTTCAAATAAGAACAATGTTAAATAATAAACCACCATTTAAAATTATAGCTCCAGGAAGAACCTATAGATCAGATAGTGATCAAACTCATGCACCAATGTTCCATCAAGTTGAGGGACTCCATATTGATAAAAATATCAATATGGGACATTTAAAAGGATGTCTGAATTACTTTATTAAAGAGTTTTTTGAAGTTGAAAAAATTAAAATGAGATTTAGACCAAGTCACTTTCCATTTACTGAACCTTCGGCAGAAGTTGATATTGGTTATGAAATAAAAGATGGAAAAATAATCATTGGAGAAGGCGATAAATGGTTAGAGATTTTAGGTTGCGGGATGGTGCATCCAAACGTTTTAAAAAATGTAAATGTAAATTACAAAATATATCAAGGATATGCTTTTGGAATAGGTATAGATAGACTTGCAATGCTCAAATATGGCATCAATGACTTAAGAGCTTTTTTCGAGTGTGACTATAGATGGCTTAACCATTTTGGTTTTGATCCACTAGATGTTCCCAGTAATTATAGAGGTTTAAGTAGATGAAAATTACCTATGATTGGCTAAAAGACCATTTAAAAACAAAATCAAACGAGGCGCAATTAATTGAGAAGTTAACAGATATAGGTCTAGAGGTAGAAAGTGTTGAAGCTTCCTCATCAGATTACGATCTTTTTAAAGTAGCTAAAATAACTAAAATTGAAAAGCATCCTGATGCAGATAGGTTAAGTATTTGTGATGTTGATGTTGGAGATAAGAATACTTTAAAAGTTGTTTGTGGTGCTCCAAACGCTAGACAAGGACTAATTACAATTTATGCTCCCCCCGGGGCCACTATACCAAAAAACAAAATGAAGTTATCAATAAGTAAAATAAGAGGGGTAACTTCTTATGGTATGCTTTGCTCTGAATCTGAATTAAATCTATCTGACAAAAGTGAAGGTATAATGGAGCTAGATAGATTAAAATTTAACAAAAAGGTTGGAAATAAGTATTTTTCTAAAAAAAAACCAAACTTAATTGATTTATCAATTACGCCAAATAGACCTGATTGCTTAGGGGTGAGAGGTATTGCAAGAGATCTTGCATCAACAAATTTTGGAAAATTAATTGATATCAAAGAAATAAAGGTAAAATCTAGATTAAATCAAAAAATTAAAGTCAAAATTAATAAAGAGAAAAATCAAGGTTGCACCTCATTTGGAAGCTGCCTGATAACAAATATAAAAAATTGTGAGAGTCCCCAATGGTTAAAAGATAAATTAATTTCTATTGGTCAAAAGCCAATATCAGCAATAGTTGATATTACGAATTATATAATGCTGGATTTAAATAGGCCTCTTCATGCATATGATGCTGATAAAATTGATAAAAGAATAATTGTAAGAAATTCAAAAAAAGGAGAAAAATTTACTGCATTGGATAACAAAGAATACAATCTTGATGAAAATATGTGTGTAATTTCAGATAATTCAGGAGTTTTAGGTTTGGGTGGAATTATTGGTGGAATAAGATCCGGAACCGAGTTAGATACTAAAAATATTTTACTTGAGTCGGCTTATTTTAATCCTAAATCAATTAGAAAAACTTCTAAATTATTAAATATTGATACAGATGCTAAATTCAGATTTGAACGAGGAATCGATCCTTTATCCATTGAAAAAGGAATTAATAAAGCAGTGGAACTTATAACGAAAATTTGTGGTGGAGAAGTAAGTAAAATAGATATTCAAAGGATTGGTAATTTTGAGAAAACAAAAATTCAATTTGATATAAATTTATTCGAAAAAATTTCTGGATTTAAATTATCAACAAAAGAAATAATAATTATCTTAAAAAATTTAGGATTTGAAGTTAAATTTAGTAAAAAAAATTTAAAGCTTACAGTTCCTTCTTGGAGACCTGACATAACACAAGAAATTGATATAGTTGAGGAATTAGTAAGAGTTCATGGGTATGATAAAATAAAAATTATTAATCCTGAAAAAAATCGAATTAAACCAACATTAACGAAACCTCAAAGACTATTTCATTTTTTACAAAGATCACTAGCCACAAAAGGATATTTAGAGGTAATAACTTGGTCCTTCACTGATTCTAAAGTAAACGACCTATTTAAACATAAAAAAGAGTCTATTGAGATAGTAAATCCTATTAGTTCAGATTTAAATGTTTTGAGAAACTCGATTTTTTCAAATTTAATTATGTATTTGGACAAAAATTTTGATCGAGGATTTAAAGATCTTTCTTTATTTGAAATAGGCCCAGTTTTCTTTGGCTCTAATCCAGGGCAACAAGAAACTATAATTGGAGGCTTAAATTCTGGAAAAAAAATGAGATTGTCATGGCTCGAAAAATCCAGAAATATTGATGTTTATGATGCTAAACAAGTTGTAATTCAATCATTAGAGGAAGCGGGTTTTAGTCCTAAAAATTTATTTATTGATGATATCACTCCTGATTATTACCACCCTGGAAAATCAGGAAGAGTTTTTTTAAATAGAGGTAAGGAAAACTTAGTGGCATATTTTGGTGAGATACATCCTAGTGTTATTAAAAAATTGGATTTAAAAACAGAAGCATTAGTAGGTTTTGAAATTTTCATTGATAACTTAAAAATTTCTAAAGAAAATTTAAGGAATAAAAAATCTAAATTTGAAATCTCTGATTATCAAAAGTCCGAAAGAGATTTTGCATTTATTGTTGATAAAACCTTTAGTTCTCAGGATTTGGTAAATATTATCTATAATGTTGATAAAAATTTAATAAAAAAAGTTAAAATTTTTGATGTATATCAAGGAGAAAACATTCCTGAAGATAAAAAATCTATAGCTATTAACGTTGTTATTCAGTCGATGGAGAAAACTCTTAAAGAACAAGATTTAGATTTATTAAATAAATCTATAATTAATGAAGTAGAAAATAAAACAGGCGCTAAAATTAGATCATAGAAATTATGAGTACTATTGATCATATTAGAAACTTTGCAATCATTGCTCATATTGATCACGGTAAATCTACAATTGCAGATAGAATTATTCATAAATGTGGTGGATTGACCGAAAGAGAAATGAAAGCACAAGTTTTAGATTCAATGGATATCGAAAGAGAACGTGGAATTACTATTAAAGCTCAAACAGTAAAACTTAACTACAAAGGAAAAAATGGAAAAGATTATATTTTGAATATAATAGATACTCCAGGACATGTCGATTTTAGTTATGAAGTGAGCAGATCGCTTTATGCCTGTGAAGGATCAATTTTAATTGTAGATAGTACTCAAGGAGTAGAGGCACAAACACTTGCAAATGTATATCAGGCTCTAGATATTAATCATGAGATTATACCAGTTTTAAATAAAATAGATCTACCTGCATCAGATATTGATCGCACAAAAAAACAAATTGAAGATGTAATAGGAATTGACACAGATAATGCAGTTCCCTGTTCAGGAAAAACTGGTGAGGGTATTGACGATATACTTGAAAAGATTATTACTTTGCTTCCCTGTCCAAAAGGTGAACCATCCGAAAATCTAAAATGTTTATTAGTTGATAGTTGGTATGATACATATCTTGGCGTTGTAATTCTAGTTAGAGTGATTAACGGAAAACTAACAAAAAATATGAAAATAAAAATGCTTTCAACCCAACAGGATTATTATGTTGAAAAAGTTGGAGTTTTTACTCCTAAGCCAAAAGATATGAAAGAATTAAAAGCTGGTGAAATTGGATTTATAACCACTGGTATAAAAGTTCTATCTGAAACAAAAGTTGGAGATACAATTTGCGACGCTACAAGAATAAATGTTGAAGCGCTACCTGGATTTAAACCAAGTAAACCAGTTGTTTTTTGTGGCTTATTTCCAGTTGATAGTTCTGAATACCAAAAACTAAAAGACGGATTAGCAAAATTACAATTGAATGATGCAAGTTTTTCATTTGAAGCTGAGTCTTCATCTGCATTAGGATTAGGATTTAGATGCGGATTTTTAGGTCTATTACATCTTGAAATAATTACAGAGAGACTCGAAAGAGAATTTGACGTTAATTTATTAACAACTACACCAGGAGTAGTCTACAAAGTAAATTTAAATAGTGGAAAAAATATTGATTTGCAAAATCCTTCAAGTCTCCCAGACCAAACTCTTATAAGAAGCATAGAGGAGCCTTGGATTAATGCTACAGTTATAACACCCGATCAATATCTTGGACCAATTATTAAACTTTGCCAGGATAAAAGAGGTATTCAAACTAATTTAACCTATTCAGGAAATAGAGCAGTTATAAGTTATGAACTTCCACTGAATGAGGTAGTTTTTGACTTTAATGACAGAATAAAATCAATGACAAGTGGATATGCAAGTTTTGATTATGAAATAGCGGAATATAGGGAGGGAGATTTGGTTAAATTAGGAGTTTTGGTTAATGGAGAACCCGTAGATGCTTTAGCAATGATGATTCATAAAGATTTTGCGCAAAAAACAGGAAGAGAGGTATGCGAAAAATTAAAAGATTTGATTCCAAGACATAATTTTATGATTCCAGTGCAAGCAGCAATTGGTGGAAAAATTATTGCAAGAGAAACTATTAAGGGGTTTAAAAAAGATGTTTTAACAAAAATTCATGGTGGTGGAGCGACAGACAGAAAAAGAAAATTATTAGAAAAACAAAAAAAAGGAAAAGCTAGATCTAAACAATTTGGTCGTGTAGAAATACCCCAAGAAGCTTTTATTGGTGTCTTAAAGATAAATAAAGAAAAATAATAAAGATTTGATAATGTCAAAAATATTTGATTGTTTTACTTTCTTCGATGAAAACTTTCTAGTTAATAGTAGATTTGAAATTTTAAATGACGTGGTTGATTATTTTGTAATTGTTGAGTCAATTTATGATCATCAAGGAAAAAAAAAAAAATTAACTTTAAATTACATAATCATAAATACAAGGATAAGATAAGACATATAATTCATGACAGCAAAGATCTTGAGTCAATCAAAGGTTGGGAGGCAGAAAGATTACAAAGAGAAAAATTGTTTGAGGGAATAACTGATGCAGATGATGAAGACATAATATTATTTTCGGATTCTGACGAAATACCAAATCCAGAACTATTAAAAAATTTTTTTTTAAACAAGAAATTTGCAATATTTATGCAAAAATTTTTTGTTTATAAACTAAATATATATAATGAGCATGAAACTCCATGGGAAGGAACGAGAGCGTGTAAGAAAAAAAATTTAAAAAGTTTTTACCATTTAAGAAAAAAAATAGTTAAAAAAAATCTTCTAAAGCCATTTTGGAAAATTTACTTAGAAAAGAATATTGAAATATTGGGAAATGGAGGATGGCATTTTAATAATCTTTATTCAGTCGAAACTATATCAAAAAAACTTAAAGCCGCTCCACATCAAGAATTTAATAGTGATAAATTCTCCAGTGAGAAAGCAATAAGAGATAACATTTTAAACTTAAAAGATTTGTATGGGAGAAATCATAAGTATAAAAAGATAATAATAGATGATAGTTACCCTAGATTTTTTTTAGATAATTACGATAAGCTAAAAGATTACATATTATAACAGTAATCTAGAAGATTTTTTTTACTAATTTTAAGATTAATCTTTTTTAATAGTTTTTTATTAGAAAGAACAAAACTGTCATTTGAAGTTGTTTTGATTATACAAAATTTATTATCCTCTTTTTTTTTATTTAAAGCATATATAATTTCCGAAATATAAACTTTTTCCCCTAAAGAAACATTGTAGGTTCCTTGTAAATTTTCTTTTAAAATTTTATGAAAAATAGTACTAAATTGTTTTTCCGACAAAAAATCTTTATAAAAATTTTCGTAAAATATTTTTTTTTTCTTTTTAAATTTATAAAAATTCTCAATAAATGTATTTGATACTTTTCTGTTATTGTAATTTTTATTAATTTTGCCAATAATATTTGAAATTCTGAGTATTAAATATCTTTTTGGAAAAAGTTTTTTTATCTTTTTTTCTGTAATAAGTTTATTTTTTGAATAATTACAAATTGGCTTAAGCTTAGATTTTTCGTTAATATTATTTTTTGGATAATATATTTTTCTAGAGCTTAAAAATATATATCTTAATCTGAGTGCTTTTATTTTTTGAATTATCTTTAAATCAATATCGTTGTGAATAGAATATTTATTATTCTGATATTCCTTTTTGATTGAACAATTACAAATGTGAGTAAAATTTTTCAAAAAATAAACATTATATTTTTTAAAACTTTCGTATGAAATTCTTTTAATTTTAATTTTTTTTTTTAAAAATTTAAATAGTATGTTCGAGATATAGCTTTTTTTACCAATTAATAATAATCTAATTTTTGACTCCATTTAAAATCTTTCATGTTCATTAGTGTCAAAAAAAACAAAAGGCCAATTTATTGTTTTTGAATTTCTTTTAAACCAAAAAGGCATATATCTTTCTGCCAAAAAACCATAGATTCTTTTTTTTCCATAGGTGTCTAATTTCATATTCCTAAAATTTTTTTCACACTTAAATAACCAACTGAAAACATCTTTATAGTATCTTTGCATTAATGAATGTTTTTTACATATAAATATATTATGTGGGTTAAACTCATATTTTTGGAGAAATTTTTCAAAATCATCTCTTTCAATTGGGTCCAATAAGTTCATAGCTTCATTAAGAAAGAATTCACCATGAAATAAATTGAAGTGATCTTTAATTGTACATTTTTTAACTAAAAGGGAAGGTTTTTTTACAACTTCTATAAAATTATTTTTCAATAATTTCATAATTTTTAGTTTTCCTAGTTTAAGTGGTTTTGGAAGCACGGTATCGTAACCTTTCCACTCTTTTGGAACTTTTTTTAATATAATTTTATTAAGATCTTTAAGTGATTTCGGTTTTTGATAATTTTTTTTCACCCAAAATCTACGATAAGTACAAAAACCAGTCCAATTAGAATTTTTTTTATTTAATAGGCCATTTTTCCACAAAGAGTAATGAAAAGTGTATTCACCAAAGTTTTCATTTTTTGACGATATATTTTTTTTATGTTTATCATTAACCCACTTACTACTAAATTTTTTCTTACCAAGTCCAACTGGTATTAAGTTATTATGTTTAAAAAAATTATAATTTTGGTTATAAATTGAAATACAATAAATTTTCATTTAGATAATTTTAAAAATTTATAAGCTTATATCAAATATTCACAATGAATTTGTGTTTATAAATAATTAAAATATTGTTATAAATATAGAATTATCAATCTTTCAGTTGTTTATTTAACATTCATTGTAGGGAAGCTTGATGGAGAGGTGGCCGAGTGGCTGAAGGCGCACGCTTGGAAAGCGTGTAAAGGGGAAACTCTTTCATGGGTTCGAATCCCATTCTCTCCGCCATAAAATAACTGTTGATTTTAAAAGCTAATTTAGCCATTTTGTTCAAAAATCTTTATTAAATTTAAGCAATTTTAATTAAAAAATGTTATAATTTTTTTTTCCAAAAATTAAAAATGGCAAACAAAAAAACATATCAAGCTGACTCAATCAAAGTTCTAAAAGGTCTTGAAGCAGTTAGAAAAAGACCAGGAATGTATATTGGTGATACTGATGATGGAACTGGTTTACATCATATGGTCTACGAGGTTGTAGACAACTCAATTGATGAAGCTTTAGCAGGATATTGTAATAATATTCATATTAAGATTAATTCTAATGGGACAGTAACTGTTAAAGATGATGGAAGAGGTATACCAGTTGATATGCACGAAGGAGAAAAAAAATCTGCTGCTGAAGTTATAATGACCCAATTACACGCAGGTGGTAAGTTTGATCATGATTCTTATAAAGTTTCAGGTGGATTACATGGTGTAGGTGTCTCTGTTGTAAACGCTTTGTCAGAAAAATTAGATTTAGAAATTAATAGAGATGGTAAAAAATATTTTATTGAGTTTAAAGATGGTGAAGCAAAA
>MDSV01080541.1_pt1 | contig 25023 bp, 29 predicted proteins | sample 810851 | NCBI WGS metagenome assembly MDSV01 (sample SAMN05326640, study PRJNA326480) | marine metagenome | isolation source: seawater | place: Atlantic Ocean: North East | collected 2012
ATTTGTAGCAGGTGTAAAATTTAATTGCCCTGTTGTTATAGTTCCAGAAGCTATCTCAGTAGCTGTTATTGTTCCTGAAGCAATTTGTGTAGCAGTAATCGTATCTGCAGCTATTTCTGTAGCAGTTACTGTGTTTGCAGCTATTTTTGCAGCCGTAATACTATTAGCACCGATTCTGTCTGCACTTATAGTTCCTGCATTAATTTTTGTTGCATTTAAGTTAGCTATCTTGGCGTTATCAATTGTTGCATCAGCTATCTTTGCATTAGTGATCTGAGCGTCACCAATCTTAGCTGTAGTAATTGTTGCATCACTGATATGTGATTCTGCTATTAAAGTAGCAGCAGATGTTTGTCCATCTGAAGGAGTAGAAGCATTACCTGATTTATCTACTGCAACAATTCTAAAATAATAATTTTCTGAGTCTGCTAATTCTAAAGTTGCTACAACAGGTATTGCTTGTAATAAGTTACCTGCTGTTACTCTTACTTCGCCAATCTTATTAGAAGTAGCCACAGTAAAGTTTTGTGAATTACCTGATACAGTTACAGCGTGTATTGCTAAATAATCTATATCTCCTTCTAAAGTAAAATTTCCATAAGGATTACCATCTCCATCAGTTCCTGCTTTACGCAAGTAATGAGATATTTGAACATTCAAAGCACCAGCTGCAATAGTTGCAGTATGAGGCTTGGAAGGTGCAACACCATCTTTTGTAATTTCTACTCTTGCATTAGTAGCGAAACTTGCATTAACACTAGAACTATCTGTATATAAATCTTCTCCTGTGCCATCATAAGCTGACATCTTGTGAAAACCAGATTTGTCATAAACAGTTACACCAACTTGATATGTATAACCAATTGTTAAATCTTGTAATAATAAACTTTCTGAATTAGCACCTGTATAAGGAAAATCTTTATAAGAGTATTGAGCATCACCAAGTTTTTTATACCTTACTCTATAGTGACTACCATCTGTAATTTGTGAGCCATCTTCATTTGTAGGTTTTGCTAATACAACTCTAATAAATCCTTTATCTACTCCAACTGAATCCTGATAACTACCTGATTGTAAAGTAGGTGTGGCTGGTAAGTCAGGTATAGAGAATACACCAGCAGTAACTTGATTTAAAGAAAACTCACTAAATCTTAAATCGTCTCCAATAAATCTTAGTAAGTCTCCAAGCTCAACCTGAGCTGAACCTGATTCAAAAGTTACATATTGTGTTAAATCTGTGTAGTTTCCATCTTTATCTCTAAAGTAAACACCCATTCCTTGTTTTATAGGCCAAGTCAATCCTTGAACACGAACTTTAACAGGTGTTATTGTTTGACCTCTAAAAACTGCTTCATACATACTTCTTGATTCAGCAGCTGCATCAGTTGCGGTATCTTTAAAACCTATATCAGGGTCAAAAGCAAATATAAAATCTCCTGCTCTCATGTCTCCTTCTACTTCATATTGTTGAAGGTCTAAGTTAAGAACTTTTTTAACTCTTGATAACTCGTTAAGCATTAGAGTTGCTCTGTTATTAAGTTGAGCTATAGCAATGTCAGGTTCTTGAACTAATGCAACTCTTGTTAAAGCGTTGCCGTGTAAATCTTTATATGGGTTAGAACCTAAATTAGCTTCACCTGCTACATCTGTAGCTGTATCGAAATATCCTACTTCACCGATAAAGTCCACTCTGCTTACAAAATCTGTAGCATCAAATTCTGTTCTTAGTCCTTGAGGAACTACACCTTCAAACTCAGGGTCGTCTCCATATCCAGACTTAACAACAATTGTTGAAGGATTTCCATTGACACCTTGAAATAAATTAGCTTGTGGTCCTGCATCTATAGTTCCATTTGCATTAATTTTATATTCTGTATTTAACTGTTCTGATATTTCTTTTAATGCACTTAATGCAGTTTGTACGAAGTGTGAACCTGTATAAGTTCCTGCTGGATTAGTTACTGTTCCCTGAGTAATAGCTTGAGAATTACCTGCTTCTGTTCTCATTATTCCTAATGGCTTGTTTGTTTGTGCTGTAGAGTTAAATAATGTTTCAGCTAATGTTGTTCCAATATAGTTTCTAACTTTTCCAATATTTTTGCTTTCTGCAATAACCATACCTTTTGATGAACCATCGCCAAGATATAGTTGGAGGCCTTGTCCTGTAATAGAAACAACATTTTCTTCTAGTGATCTATTTAAGATAATTCCTGTATATCTTGCAGTAGAAAGAATTTGTGCATCTGATAAAGTATTTATGTCAACTTGATTAGCAGTTAAGACTATGTGTCCCCATTCTTTTATAGTTTCTACTATTTCAGTTGGAGTTTCAGATTGTGAAAAAGATACATCAAAGCTACCTGTACCCATCAGTCTTTCGGTAACTGCCATTATGCCCTCACTAATCTAATATTTTCGTATAGTCCTTCCAAGTATTGGTCTCTAACAGCATCTCCTGAATCGTGGCTAGCAGGACTAGCAGCGTTGTAAACATAACCTACAAAGGTCTTTACTTGGCTACTAGCTAAATGTATTAGCCTACTTGAAGCAACCGCTGTAAAACCTTGAGGACTTCCTATCATAAATTTTTGTCCAGATCCGTCTGCACTTGATTCTACAATATAACCTGTTCCTGCTGACATAGCATTAGATGTGACCATTCTTAAATTTTTTCTAGTATTAGCACTTCTTGTAGCAGTTCCTGCTTCTGATATAACTAAAGAAGCATGATGAGCACCTCTTTTAACACTTACATCAACAGTTAATCTTCCATAACCGTGAGTATCATCTGAATAAGTAACAAATCTTACAACACATTCTTGTGGTTCATTTCTTAATATTTGTACTGTTTTCCAAACATTCCATTCTGTTTGAGAGGAACCACTAGATATTTCTATTTCTCTTTGACTTGTGTAATTACCATTGTCATAGAAAGATAAAGTAAACCTTGATTGGTCTGTAGTACTACCTGAAGTAATTTTTATAATACCGTTAGATATTTCTACTCCTGTTGGTGTATTAGCAGTTAAGTAACCTGCTTTGACAGTTGAGTCCATAGTTATTTTTGCTGCACCTTTATAAAAATCATCAGGATTAACAATCCAATTTGAAGCGTATGTTCTAAGATCAGCATCGTAGAAGAAAGCTACATTGCCATTTTCAGTAGCTCTAACTACAGGTGTAGGTAAAGAATCATTTTTATAGTTATAAGCGTTAACAGGTACTGCGTGCCATGGAGCATAAGTAGTAGTATTTGTAGTTACTGAATGAGAGTTAGTAAGTAAAGCACCACTCATATTAGATTCAAAAATCATTTCTGAAGGTCTACCCTTCATATCAAAACCTATGTTGTAAGAAAAATATCCTGTAGCTAACTTAATGGGAGATACATCCATAGAAGTTATTTTTCCATAACCTGATAAAGTTGTATCTCCCTCGTAAGTAATTGGCAAAATTAAATCTGAGTTTCCTAAAGAGATTAATTCGTCTCTTAATTTTTTTGTAGCAGCAATAGTATCTTCGCAAATAGATCCGTTAAAACTAAAACTTCTTTCGAGATTGTTCAAGTTACTAGACTGAACAGAGCTTTCTTTTATGTCTCTTGGAGAAGTGAATGTCACTCTCCCTATTGTCATTGTATTAGCCATCTACTTTTTTCTTAATCCATTCTGCCACTTCAACTTGTACTTCTCTAGGATAATTAGCAACCATGTATTCAAAGCTTTCTCCTGCTCTCATACGAGCTAATATTCCTCTTTTTAATTCTCTCATTGTTCTTGGTTGTTTATTGAAACCGGTCATCTTACTACTCCACTTCTTCCATCACTTTTTAGTTTGTTTAATTCTTTTTGAATTGTTTGAGCTGTTCTTCTAGCTGCTATAGGATCTGAAGGAAGGCCTGTTACATTAAGTGTAACATAATTAGTTGTGTCACCTCTTGAGTCTCCCATAGGAGTAATCTGACCACCACCACCTGGAAATGCTTTCATCATTTCAGGTCCATATTCACCAACGACATAATTTTGTCCAGGCTTAAAGTTACCACCCATGTGTCTGTAAGTAGGTTTCATATTTCCATAACCACCAGAAGATTTAAAGTCAGTAAATAAATCTTGCATTTGTCCACCTGTAACAGAGTTTCCTGATGTATAACCTAACAAAGCAGCAATAGACGGAATATTTTGTAATATATAATCTACTCTTCCTTGACCTAAAGGTCCTGATTCAACTCTTGCATGGTTCATCAATGTCATCAATCCATCAATTCTCTGATTGTCCATTCCAAGAAGTTGAGCAGTTAATCTTAATTCTTCTTCTTTGACTGTGTTGAATTTAGCTTGTGCTTCAATCATGTCGAGTGTGTTATTTACTAAATCTCTTTGTAATGTGTGAATGTCTTCGTGTACATCTAAAATATCATCAGGAATTTCTTTAAGTCTTTCACCAATTTCTATTCTTCTTTCTTCTATAGTGGCAATTTCTTCCTGTCTTCTTAGTTGTGCGTTTTCTGCGACATCAAGAGCTTGAGCTCTTAATTCATCTGCTTGTGCTTGAGTAACTGCTTTACCATCTATTTCATCTATTTGTTCTTGTATAGCTTTTGCTTCTAATTCAGCAAATTCTAAAGAACCATGAGCAGCAGCTGCATTAACTCTAACCAAATCCTTCTTAAGTTTTTCTTTTCGAAGTTGTTCGTTAGCAGTTAACGCCATTCCTGTTCTAAGTCGTTCTTCAATTTCTAATGCTTCATTTTCCAACTCTTGCATCTCAAGTTTTTCTTCTGCATTAGTTACTTCTTGTGAACCTAAGTCAACTAACTCTTGCTGTAATGCAACATCTTCATTTGTTAGATCAAGTTGTTCTTGGTGTAAATCTGCATGTTCTTTATGAGCTTTTTGTAAGTCTCTTTCATTTTTTTGCATTTCAAATTGTTCTTTTATTGGATTAAATAAATTATCAATTTTTGTTCTAAAGTCTCTAGTAATTCTTAACAAGGAATCAAGATTTGATTCTACTTCTTCTGTTTCATCTACTATTTCTTCTACACCATCAGCTGTATCATAAATTAAATCTCTGAATTTTTTACTTTCTTTAGCAAGTTCTTTTGCAAGTTTTACTCTACCTGCTTCGGTAGACATCATATCTCTTAATCTTTTATCAGTCTTAACTTGTAAACCAAAATGTTCATTAAGTGCTGCTGATATTTCTTTGTCTCTTACTTCTTTTTCTATCTGCACACCATCAACAATTGACAATTGTGTAACTAATAAATCTTTTACTATTGCTAATCTATCTTTATCTGCTCTGTTTCCTTGAAAAATTAATTTATTGTATTCTTCTAATAAAGAAACAGTTCCCCCTAATTGTTCCCCAAGGCCTGCACCTTCAATCATTGCAAGAATTTCTTGTATTGATTCACTGTCCTCAGGAATAAAGTCTCCAAAGAAACCTTCATCAATATCTAAAGCATCTCTAAGAGTATCACCGAATTCAGGACCTAATTTTTCTGCATTTGCTATTAAATTATTAAACAAATCTTGGTCCATAGTTCCTTCTTCAACACCTTTAATAACAGAATTTCTTACTGCTTCTGGTAAGTTGGTAACAAATTCTTCCCAAGTATCTGCATCTATAGGTTCTGCCTTAAATCCATCAGCAAGACTTATAGACATACTTTCAATAGTTTTAGATACACCTTCTTGAACATCTTGTACTTCTTGTAATTCTTTTTTATATTTTCCATAAGCAGCAGCTGCGAATCCAAGAGCTGCAACTACACCAGCTATGACTAATCCTACGCCTCCAGTAATTCCTGCAAACTTCAACATTGATGTTATTAATCCTTTAGGACCTGTAAGAGCCTTACCCATTTTTAGTAGAGCAAGAGACATAGCAACGAAAGATACAGAAAAAGTTGTCCAAAATGCAGCAGGATAATCTCTAAAAAATTCTGCAAGTCCGAAGAAAGCATTAGCTACTGATACTAATATCCCTGCTAATTTTTCCATAATAGGTAAGAATATTTGACCTAAAGTAATTGAAGCTGCACCCATCGTAGATTTAAATTGTTGCATTTGCATAGCAACTGTACCAAATTTTTCTGCTGCTTCTTCATTCAAAGCATTCTGGTCAATGACTTCAGCTTTGGCTCTACTCATAGCTTCGGCTAGACCTTCTTCGTTGTTAGCTAAAGATAAGATTGCTTTTCTTACACGAACAGTTCCTAAGCCCATTTCTTGTAATACTGCGGTAGTAGATCTACCTTCATCTCCCATCTTGTTCAAACCAGCTAATAATATCTGTACAGCTTGTCCAACATCTGTTTCTATTAATCTTCTAAACTCATCAACATCTTGACCTGCAACTTGTGCAAAGGTAGCCATTTCGTCGCCACCTAGTTTTGCTGCGTCTGTTATATTAAGGAATAATTTAGAAAGAGCTGTTGCACCAGCCTGAGACTGCTGACCTGTTTCTTTCATCGCTGCTGAGAAAGCTAATATTTCTTCTGTTGCTAAACCTGCAAGATTACCTGAAGCACCAAAGTTCTGGGCTAAAAGTATAATTTCTCCTTCTTGAGCAGCAACATTGTTACCTAGTTCAACAAGAACAGATGAATACTTACCAATTGAATCAATGTTTTCGTTTGTAACATTTAAGAACCTAGCCATAGAAGTAGCAGCTTGTTCTGAACTCATGTTTGTAGCTCCACCTAATTTTGCTACAACTTCTGTAAATTTTGTAATATCATCAGCACCAATACCTAACTGTCCACCAACAGATGCAATACCAGCTAGTTCACCTGCTGTGATTGGTATTTGAGTTGCTAACTTAACTAAATCTTCTTGTATTTTTCCGAAAACTTCAGGGTCCTCGATATCGGACATAGTTTTCTTAACATTTGCAAATTCATTTTGAAACTTAACTGCTGAGACTGCACCTGCAGCCATTGCAAAAGAAAGACCTGCGAATAAACCAACAGTAGCTGCACTTATAGCATTAGCAGCAGCACCACCAACTTTAGAAAGTGTTTGAGTTGCTTTAGCACCAACAGACGCAAGCTGCTGTGACGCAGCGTCTGTCATCAGACGCATTGCACCCGTTATTTTAAAGTCAGCCATTTACCTATCTACTCCTATTTCCTGCATAGCTACATCGAGAGAAACTCTTGTTTTATCTTTATTTCTTGTAAAGTCGGATTCTTTTGAATTTTTTTCTTTCATTTCCTCATAAATTTCTCTATGGTATGGTGCATAAAAAGCAGATTCTTGAGAAACTAAAGAAAACAAAAGCACCTTGAATTTTCTCCAAGATACTGTCATGGGGTCAATATTATAGAAACGATGGAAGTCTGCCTCTACTGCTGGGTATCTAATTAAAAGGTCATCAGTAGAGATATTTATTTTGGGGAGTCTTCGTCTCCCTCATCTTCAGTTACATCAGCATCAGGGTCTGGTATGACCTCATACTGTATTAATAACCAATTTAATAAATCTTCCAATTGTTTCCAAGATACTTTATTCTCCATCATATCTTGTAGTACTTCTGTACCTAACAATTGCTCTAAGAATTTACTAATTTGCTTTGGATCTACTAAGCCTTGTTCATTTAGAACAGCTAGTTGACCTAAAACTACACTAGCGGGTAGCTGTCCAGGAATACTGTATTTCTTTCCAGCTACCTTAAAATCTAGCGTATTTTGTGTAAGCTCTTCATAAGCCTTATCGAAGTCCTTAAACTCTGACATTACTCTCCTATCTTTTACTTTTCTTAGTTATTAATCTGTGTCAATAACTTTAAATATATTAGCAAAAGGTGCATCACTATTTGGTTTAAGTACTTTGTACTCAACTGTGATTGTTACCTTTTGTGGTGCTTTTGCGTGAACCATTGAGAAAGCTCCAACATTGACTGCACGAGGGACTTGAATGTCTCTCAATTTTGCAGTTCCACCATCATCTGTCCCTGGAGCATTAACTCTTAACAACAATGACATTTCTGTGAAAGAATCAGTTGTTGGTGGAGTTAAAGTTGTGTATCCAGAGCCTGGAGTGCTTGCTGATGTTGTACCACCAGCCATAGCAAACTTCAAGTTTCTTAATGATGCTTGAGCTAGCTCGCCTGTTATTCTGACTTCTTGAGCAGTTTTAATAGTCTTAATTGGATCTACTTCTTCTGCAACCATGATGTCATCAAAAGTCTTATCATATTCTAAAGAAAATCCACCTTCTGAATATCCAATGTTATCCCAATAGGATGACGCTGGTGTAGCTGCTGGATTAGTTGGGAAAGTCGTATTAGGACTTCCACCATTCAAATCGCTTTCAGATGCTACAAAAAGGTTTCCTGTTCCCAAGATTACTTCTGTAATACTTTGTGCCATTACTTTTACCTACTTTTTCTACTTGGAAGAGCTTGTCACTCTTCTTCTTCTACTATGACTTCTTCCTCGACTTCATGCCACTCTTCATCACTTACAACTTCGTCCTCGATTTTCTCGGTTACGAGGTTGTTTATATCTCCCATACCCTCACCTTCAGCAACAAATGTCGGAACTAAAACATCACCTTGTTTGGTCTGTGACTCAGAAAGTCTTTTCCATTCAGATTCTTTTACTTCTATCCATTGTTTGTTGTCAAAAATGATATCAAGTTTTTCATCCCTAATGGCATCAAAAACCCTGATAAAAGGATTTACTTTAACATTTTTCATGTTGCTTCTCCATAATACATTCCTACATTTACAGTATAGCGTGCTAAATTCCTCTCTGTATCTTCCATCCTAGACGGACCACTGATAGGATTAAATCCATATATTATTCCATCTGTACCTGTTATTGAGTATTTTGTAGGTGTTTGGTCAAAAGCACATCTAACAAAAGCATTAGCAAGAGAATAAGCAGTAGCAAAGTCTGGAGTTGCTTTATTACCGTCAGATCCATATTTACCAGCAAAGCAATCTATATTAAAAAATGCTGTCCAAATGCCTGCACTGTTTATATTTTCAGGTGCAGAATCTAGTAAATCTACTACTGCAAAAGGCAAAGTAGCATTAGAAGGTAATCTTGTAGCAATTCTTGTGCTAACAATATCTGTAATAACACTTTGACTTGTAGCCCAAGTTCTAAATAAAATTTCTGAATCAGGTAAGTTTATAGCCATTAGAAAGGTGTCTCCGTACTTCGTGTGCTATATTTTTCTCCTGCATTCCATACTTGGTCGAATGTCAAGAAATCTTTTTGAGCAACACCAACTCTTCCATAACTACTTCTTTTGAAATCATCAATAATTTTATTTAAAGCTCTTCTCATCATTGCACCTTTAGTTCTATCTTTTCTGTTTAACATAGGTGCTCTATTGTCATTGTTATAAAAACCACCAAAATAATTGTCGCCTTCAGGCCTTGGACCTGTAACTTTCTTTAAAAATTGAAATCTTTTTGGAACATCTCCACCTAGCCTTGTATTTAAGTGCTGTGTCTCTCTGTCAAAACCATTATTAATACCAAACTCTACAACCCATGGATAAGGTACTCGTGGGTCAGGCATATTAGGAACATCACCAATACTAACTATTTTTTGTGCTGCTTTACTACCACCTGATACGGCCTTACCGTAGCCTCTACCTTTTCTATTTTTTATAGACTCATACAAAGCACCTGAATCGATAGGTGTGTTTTCTTTTAGCTTTAGTTCTACATAAGCAGCCATATAGTCAACTCCAAGTTCACCTTTTCTTGCAAGTTTTCTTAATGCACGGTCAGTAACCATTCTGCTAGAAGCTTCACCTGGTTTTAACTTGTTCATCATGTTATCTGTGAACATTGTTAAGTTAGCACCTGCTACAGACCTAACTCCACGAAATGCTGCTCTAGTAAAAACACTGTCTCCTGAAGGAATAACTCTCATAGCTGAACCTGAAATACGACCTCCAGCTCTTCTTAAAAACCTTTGACCAACACCTGACACTTCATGCTCTTTAGAAAGACCTTTAATTGTGTTTCTAACAGCGTTATAGTCACCAACCATACGACCAAGTCTTAAGTTAGCTGAGTTAATTTTTCTTAATGTTTTTGAAGGCACTATGTTGGTAACATCGTTAGAAATAACTGAGTATGTGTAAATATAACTTCTTAAATCGTTTACAGATTCAGGAAATTCTAACTCACTGTTACTATCTTTTTCAGCAAAAATTAAATAACGCTGTCCTGCTCTAGCAGTCTTTGTCATCCTTAAACTTCTTCTAGATCTGCCTACAATTTTTTGTACTACTCTAGGTGGTTTCTTTGCCATTAGTAACCACTCTCCATAATAATTTGTTTATAAAAAGTATTACCAAATCTATCTTTAACTGTTTTAACACCTTTGACATTCCATTTTTTAGAATTATAAGAAACTCTATCCTTAACATCTACATCTGTAGTTGCAGGAACCATAACACGAAGTCTTAAAAGATTTGCTTCTATATTCATATCATCATCTTCTGTGAATTCTTTTGTATGAATAATTCTTGCTTGAACACTGGAAGAACTAGATGACCAAGCTGTGACTTCATTACCTCTATCGTCTAGAGATGTTGAACCTGATAGTCTTTCTATGTCAATAGATTCGTTTAATAATGCTGTTGTAATTGAAGGCATATCACAAGTATAACATCCGAAAAACACGAAATCCCCTACCGGTGTAGCAGTAGAGGATTCCGATAATTTTGGGTCGCAATTATTCTAAGTTTAGCATATTGTATTCTTCCAAATCTTTACGGATAAGTTCTCTAGCTTCATTCTTAGCTTTTTCTTTCCAATTACCTAAAAAACTTAATTCATTGTTTCTAGTATTATCATCTTCTATCTTCATAATTTTTTTATATTTTGATTTCCATTTTGCATAAGTCTCTTGATATCTTATAGAGTTATATTGCAAACCAGAAGTTGCTTTTGTCGATTTATGAAAAAACGAAGCAGGAAGAGGTCCTAAGTCTTTTAAACTTGTACAAACTTTTTCTGTTACTGTAGGATTGGGGACATATCGCTTGTCGTAATAATGTTTTACAATTCTAATATTACAATCATTACATTTGTTCATTCTTCTATCTCTACCTGATTTAGAAACATAAAAATTATCTATTGGTAATGTCTTGTCACAAAAAGGACAAAGTTTAGATGTTGGATTATAAATTTTATCGTAAGCTTCTTTTCTTACTAGCTCGACTTGTTGTTTTAGATAAGGTTTTTCTTCAAGCCAAGTGTTAAATTTAATAACACTAAAGTTAGGAATATTTTTAAAAGTATTTGCATTAATCATTCCAGATCCTTTTGCTATAGCTTCCAAAGCTAAATTAAATATTTCTAAATTAAACTCTCTTACGCTATTCAATCCAAACTGTTCTCTAAGTTGTCTTACTCTTTCTCTTGAACAGTTCCACTCTTTTCCCCAAGCAACATTTGTTTTTTTAGGATTTGATGTTATTTTTTCTACTATTTCTTCTCTTGTAAGTTTGGCTTTTGTGTATGTTTTAGGTCCTAACAAAGCAGGTAATTCGTTTAAATCTTCTATATCTCCTAATATGTAAGGCGTTGGAATTACTTTGTTTTCGTCATTTGGCCGTCTAAATTCAGGTAATTCTGTATCATTTATTCTATCTTCATACTTGTTCATATTGCTCTCCTCTATTATCATATAAGAAATCTTAGCATAAACTTGTGTTAATGCAACAATATCACTAGAATTATATTATTGATAGGAAAGGACTGTAAATTGGTAGAATTACCATTTGTGGATACAGCACCTGTCTTTGAGGACAAAATTGTTCACAAAGGCGACTATATGATACATGTAAGGTGGAATCCTTACACAGTTTGCCATGAAGCAGATGTCTTCAAGGTAAAAACTGTAGGGACAAATCCTGTTTACACACATATCGGTGTGACAGCAGGTAAGTCTCAATCATTAGCTATATCAGACGCAGAAATGCTTATTATAGATTAGACTATCGAGAACAAAGGAGATTAACGATGATAGCTGAATGTTTGCTACTCTTAGCAAGTTTTCAACAACCCATTATCGACACACAACCCACTATTCAAGAAATTCGTGAAGTTAAACAATGTATGGATAGTTTTCCAAAAAACATGGCTGACCATACGCATTACTATATAATGCACTTTGACGAAGAAAATTTATATACTGCATTTAGAATAGGTTGGTGTGAAAGTCGTGGTAAATCAAATGCTTTCAGATCAGAAGATAATGATTCAGGAGTTATGCAATTTATACCAAACACTTGGAAATGGATGGTTGAATTACATGGTATTCCTGAATGGGGTGAATGGGTAATTACTAGATTTGGTATGCCCTGGGTTTCTAACAAAACTGCTATGACAAATTTAGGATTTGAATTTCAACCTGTTCAATATTCTGCTTATTGGAATATATATGCAGCTTCACTTTTAGCTGAAGATACATATTCAAGCACTAGATGGACTGATTGGAGTTCAAGTGAATGGTGTTGGGGAGATGCAGAAAAATGGGAGCGAATGTGGCGAAGTCAAGAGTAACTGTTAATATCTAATTATGTTTTATAAAGATGGACCTTACTTACCTAAAGAAACATTAAAACTTTTAGATGAGAAAGAAAAATTAGAAAAACAATTAAAAGAAATATATATCAAGTTAGGTATCAATGAAAATAGGTAGTCTTTTTTCTGGTATTGGTGGTTTAGATTTAGGGATAGAAAGAGGCCTTAAAGATTTTAATGCAGAAACAGTATGGCAAGTAGAATTTGACCCTTACTGTGCAAGTGTATTACAAAAAAGATGGCCTAAATCAAAAGTTATTAATGACGATATAAACAATGTTGATTTTAGTAAGCTAGAACCTGTGGACATGTTGATAGGGGGATTCCCTTGTCAGTCATTCAGTTACGCAGGTAACAGGAAAGGAATGAGTGAAGAAGATGAACGAGGAATATTATGGTATCAGTTCGAAAGAGCCATTAGCGTTCTTAAACCAAAATGGGTTGTTGCAGAAAATGTCAGAGGACTCCTCACAGCCAAAGACGACGAAGGAAACAAAGGAGGAGCAATCGGAAGAGTTATTTCTTTCCTTTCCAGTAGCGGGTATAGTGTTGAATGGCAAATTGTATCAGCAGCCTCGGTTAATGCCCCGCACCTTAGAGAAAGAATATTCATCGTGGGAAACTCCGAACACTTTAGATCACTTGAATCCGAGAACAGGGGAAGCTTTGGAGAACGCTCTTTACCGTGGGGACAAATCCAAAAAGAGCAAGAGGAAAGGTACAGGGAACTTGAGAGAGAATCCGAAACTATGGTCAACTCCAAGAGCGAGCCAAGCCTCGAAACCAGTGAACAAACAAGCTCCGTCAGTGAAAGCGGGGAAGCACGGGTCGACTCTAGAAATGGACATGGGGGAGAGAAACCCCAAACTTATTGGGAAAAGATTGAACAGCAAGTGGGTGTCTCTACTTATGGGGTTCCCGTCGGGTTGGCAGGAAAATTAGGTCTACCTAATTATTGGACATACAATGCTGATGTTTTACATTGGCCTACTCCTACAACACAAGAAGTTCTTCACGAAAATATGGAACTTAATGAAAAAGGTAGAAGACTAAGTAAAGATGGAAAAAATTCTCACAGTCTTAATTTACAAGATAGAGTTCATTTATCACAAAAATGGCGAACACCTACAACTATGGATGGTAAAGCAGGAGAAGATGCTTTAAAGTACGCAACTAAATTACTTCAAGGAAAAACAAAAAGAGCTTCAGGTCAACCTGTACAAATAACTTTGGCAGACCAAATTGCTATTGACGAGATACATAAAAATCCTGAACTATTTGAAATTTACAAAGACCACGAAATATTAAAAAGACCTGACCTACCAACACAAAAGAAATTTGTAGATTATCTTAGGTCCCAAACATCAGTTAAAGAATTATCAGAAAATATAGATGTTAAGAAAACAACTATCGAACATTGGTTTAGATATGACAAAGGTGGTTTCTCTTATCCGACTATAGAAGATTGGGAAGCTATAAAACCTTTCTTAAAAGATTTAAAGTTTGATAAAGAAATGACAACAGTAGAAAGTTTTGAATGGCAAAGACAAAATTGGCAAACACCTCTTGTAACAAGTAGCAGGCCTAGTACAAAAAGAATTGCAGAAGGAATAAATCCTAAAGGTAATCTTGCAGAAAATCCTTATGTTTATAAAGATGATTATGTAATAGAACCATGGGAAACAGAACCTAGAACAATAGAAGATGAACCTGACAGGGTTAATAAGATAAAAGCATTAGGAAATGCAGTTGTACCTGCTTGTGCAGAATTTGTTGGAATATGTATTTCAAATTCTCTTAAGTATGGAACATTTGTATTTGATGGTAGATATGAAAATAATTGAACACTTAAAAGATAGATTTTCTTATTGGATTGAAGTTAGAACATACGGAAAACAAAAAAGAAAAGAACCACTTTGGGTTGCAGAACCTGAAAATGTTTTATCTGATAAGATGATTAAATCTTTAGAAAAATACGAAAATTAAAACTGAACTTTTTTCTTAGCTGCTTTTTTAGCTTTATCTTTCATAGAATCTGAAACCTTAGATGGATCTGTATTCCAATCAACTCCTACTGTTCCAAACATATAAATTCTAGAAGATATCTGTCTTTGAGATTTTGCATTGCACTTTTCACACTTGATTATTGGGTCTTCGTGTATTGAATGCCTTACCTCGAACAAATGTTCGCACTTAGAACACTTGTACTCGTAAAGAGCCATGATTTATTTGTCTGAAGCTTCTTCGAAGGCTTTACAAATTTTGAGATAAAGATTAACCATATCGTCAGCATCTTGAACTAGATTGATTCCTTTAATTCTCATATAATTAAATTGTTTGAGAACCATCTCTTTAAATTGCTCGTCATCGATAAGTTCGTTAACTGCATCTTCTCTTTTTGTACCCTCTGGGAAATTAAATTCTGTCATATTAATCTAGTATACCTGCTGAAGTGAAGTATTGTCTCTTGTACTTACTTAATATTTTTAGGTCTGAAGATATTAACAGGTCAGCATTAAGTTGATCTAAAACTGATTCATAAGAAACTTGATAATCTCCAATAGATTCATTTTTAACCATTTGAAATTGTGAATCATTAGAACTATCTGCACTATGTGTTCCTACAGAACCTGTGCTTTGTTGAGAACCTAATGCTAGTGCTGAAGTTATAAGTCTTCCTGAAGCTCTAGCTACAACATATTTCATATCTTTAGGAACATCTTCTGCTGTTCCCTCACTGTCTGAATACCCTGCTTTATAAACTATTGTAATGTTTTGTAATTTAGCTGCAGACCATTTTTCTCTACCCACTTTGCGGAGTCGTCCAAGACTAGGATAAGAAACATAATCATTAGTATTACCTTCGGACAAAGCGTTACCATCTTCGGTAACTGAAGTAATTGAAATAATTGGAGAACGCCTTAAGAATATATCTTCTGTTTTGTCTCCATCAAACTTTTCTGTTATTGATGCTGAATAATTTGGGTTATAGCCAAGATAGTTAGCTACAGCGTCTTCTATTGTAGGAATTAATAAATTCGTACAAGTTGTTTGGTCTGTTGTGCTTAAGTCAATACCAAGCACACTTTCTACATCACTATAAGTAGCGAGTGCCATTTAAGACCTACTTATCTTCAGCTGGTTTTTTTGCTTTAGTTTCTGGTGCTTTTTTTGTAGCTGCTTTTTTCTTTGCAGGAGCTTTCTTTCCCCAACCTTGTTCTTTTAACCAGGCTGTAGGATATTCTTTTCCAGCTTTTGCAATGTTTTGAGCATTACTTTTTGGTAATTCAGACATAGGACCTTCCCAGATACTACCGTCTGACATTTTCCAAATAGACTTTTCTACTTTTGTAAATTCTGCCATGAAATTTTTTTCCTTTTAATCTTTAATTAATTCTAATTATACTACTTAAATTTGTAAGGGGCAGGGTTACTACCCCTCACAAAAATTAATCAATATGGATTACATATTTAACAATTTGTGGAATCCTGCTTGTCTATAAACAGGGAAACCAACACGCATTGTTGCTCTGATAGCTAGCTGATTCTTAACAAAGAAGTCGCTATGACTATCTGTGATAGCAAGGTCAATACCTTGTCTCATTACAACATTTGCACATTCGCCACCACCGAATCTACCAACAAGAACTGTGTTGTTAGCGATTGCTGTGGTTGGAACTACTTTAACACCCCAGATTTGAGCTGAAGGTCCTGCGCCCATTCCGCCTGCGGCTACGAAAAGTGGTGACTTTTCTGCATAACCTGCTGAAGATGTTCCAGCAAAGTCTGCGCCAACGGATGTTACGATTTGATTCCAATCGCTTGGGTGCATAACAATAGCATCAGGTTCTGTGAAAGAGTTTACTCTGATGTCAGTAATTGCGTTATAGATTGCTCCAATTCTTCCTAAGTTACCATTGTAACTGTTGAAGTCTGAAGAACCTACTGAGCTCTTACCAGCATCCAATAAACCTTCTAAGTTAGGAGCAGTACCGTTACCGGAAATTAACTGCGAGTCTAATCTTAGTTTCATCATGGTCTGAAGTCTTGAGTTAACATACCCTTGAATTCCATTTACATCAGAAAGCAATTCGTCTGTGACAGGTATAAATACACCAATCTTTCTGATTGCTTCTGTTTGTTCTGTGAATGCAAGAGCAGCTTCGCCTACAGCCGCACCTTCAGCAGCTTCAGCTGCGTTGTTTGTGAATGTAGTCTCTTCGAGATAAGCAAAAGCATTTTGGTCTGATTCGATTTGGTCGAATAGTCCAATAACTGCATTTGGATCTCTAAGAGCTGACTCTAATATGCCAGGCTCTCTCAAAACCTCAGGTGGATAACCTGTGGTTGTTAATGAAGTTTTAAATTCATTTGGGCTAAAACCTACTTTAGCGTCAATTCCTTTAACTCCATTTTCTTTATAGTTCTTATAAGCGGCTGTGTTAACAAATTGTTCACCAACTGATTTTGGTTGAACTTTTTCACTTCCGTAAGAAGGGGCTTCTGCTGGTTGCGAATCTGCTTCCATAGCTTTTTCGTTTTTACTTTTAGCGGAAGCTAAATTTACTTCCTCTACTAATCCAGCGAGTTCTGAGTTTCTGTCAGCAATAGCCTGCTTTTGGTCTGCAGTATATTTACCGTCTTCAACTGACTCAAAGAGTTCTTTTAATTCAACTCTTTTAGAAGCTAACTTTTCACGAAGATCTTTAATGTCATTTGACATGTTTATTTGTCTCCTATTTCTAGTTTAGATTTTTCTAAACTTGTAGCTTATATTTCGTCTAATTCGGTTTCAGCTATAAGAGATTCAGTGACCATGTGTTGAGCCTCGAGTATAACTTCATCAATTCCGTCATTCTCTTCGTCTTCAACAACTTCTTCTTCAGAAGATTCTTCTTCGACTTCTGTTTCAACTTCTGTTACTTCTTCTTCAGCAGGAGCTTCTTCTTCCACGACGACTTCGTCTTCAGAAACCTCAGGTGTTTCCACCTCAGTAGTTTCTTCAACGACTTCTTCGGGAGCTTCAACTTCTTCTTCTGTTTCAGCAACTTCAATTTCTTCTTCCGTATCAGGAGTTTCTTCTTCTATGTCAGTCATTGTTCCGACTTCGACAATTACTTCGTCAATTTCGTTCCAAGCCTCATTCAAGTCTTCTTGAACTGCTCTTAAAGCTTCCGTAGCTTTCTCCGACAATTTCCTACCATCCTGTGAACGCAAAGACCCTATAGCCTTCGCTCTTTCAACTAAGTCATCTAATGCAACAAGTACATCTTTGACTTCTTCCGAGAAACGCCTTCCTGACACGCTGGATTCGTTTTCATTGGAAACTTCTTCAGATCCTTTTTCGCCACAGCTATCTCCACCGCAGCATTCTTCATCTTCAGGGTCTGATTTCAATTCTTTTTTGCTTTCTTTGTAACATGAGCCATCTTCTTCATGGTTACAAGAGCCATACTTTTTTTCTTCTGTTTTCTCATAAATAGTATCTTCGCCTGATTTGATAGCTAGTGTGTATGTTTCTTGGTTTGCACCGACTAGCACAGGGGATACTTCGTAAACTGTTAATTCTTTTAAGTAGCGAACATCATATTCGTCGCCTGGTTCGTCTGATTTTTTGAAAGGTGCAACTTCTGAATCATCAACTCTAAAACCAAAAGACCACTGTTGTAAGTCTCCCATTGATTTAACTAAGTTATATGCTTCTTTTCCTGCTTCTGTTTCCATAAAGAAAGAACCTTTGAAAACAGCTTTCTCATCATCTTGTACTATTGAACCTTTACCTATTGGCTGATCCCATTTATGAGCAAACACCATTGGTACTTGTGTATCTTTAAAACCTGATTTTACTGCTCCAGGAACAACTACATCCCCGTCGCTATCTACATTGCCGAAAACTGAGAATACAGCTTCGACTGCTCCTTTATCATCGCCCTCTTCTTTGATATTAAGCTCAAAACTTTTTATCTCTTTATTATCCATACACCTTTTTCCTTGTATTACCTCTTATAATAATAGCACTCTGTATTGTTGCGTATCAAATAAGTTGTCTGTACTATTTATTTTAACATCTTAATCTTCGAGATGTTCGTTTTCCTCTTTGTGTACGGAAGTATCCTCTTTTTTGTTATTTTGTCTATCAAGTCGTGTTGGTGTAGGTTGTATATTACCTTCTCTTGTTACCTCAACTTGAAATGATTCTGTTGTTAAAGTATCTTTTTTGCCGTCTCGTGAGTTCATACCTCTAACAAGTTTTGCAGACCAAGTCTTTCCGGTCTCTCCACCCCATAATGCCCATGCAATTCTACCGTTTGAAGGATAACCTTTTTCTCCAGGCCTCCATCCTTCTGCTCTTTTGTCTACTTCATGTCTTGGAAAGTATTTTGCAATGTGTCTTACTTTTTCAGGACCAGCAGTTGAGTTATTTAAAAGATATCTTGCTGAGTTTCTACCAACTGAAGTACCACCTCTACCATGTTCTTTTACCCAATCTAATCCTCTTCTTGCTTCTTTTTTAGCACCTGAAGGAATTGTAAAATTCATATCGTCATATTTGCCTTTGATAGATTTTTTGCTACTTAGTGGATGACCACTAGGAAGTAAATCAGTATCAAATGGTTTACTAGGAAATTTACCTTTTAATCCTTTTAAGAAAGCATTAACTCTAGCGTAAGCCCATTGATCTGAAGAAGTTACACTAGGTCTAACACTTCCAGGATTAGTATTGTATGCACCAACTCCTCTTCTAAATACTGCTGTTAGCATTCTTAGAGTTGCTCTATACTTTGGGTCTTTAGCGTTAAAATCTTCTACTTTTTTCTTAAGAGCTTTTTTAACTTTTTCACTTACTTTTTCTTCTAAATCTTCATAAAAAGCTTTAGCAATTGCTGCTTCATAATCTTCGTGTGTTTGACACGGCATAAATACTTCTTCACCGTCTACTTCATGAGTATGAACACCAATAGCACAAGATAGTTCTTCTGATCTTGCTAAAGCATCTGCTGAATTGTCGAATATATCTTCATCCATAGCTGCTTTCTCTGCTTCTTCTTGTGTTTCTTCTTGAGGTTCTTCTACAACATCGCTAGTCATAAAATCTTGATAATCTTTAGGATCAGTTGGTTCTAAGTTTAAAGGTCTTAAAAACACATCGTGTTCAGGTCCTACTTCTAGTCCAACAGCTTTTCTAGCTTCAGCAACGGTAATCCAACCTCCTGAAACTCCTGTTTGCATACGCTTATATTGTTCGCCTTTATCTACATCTAAAGCTCTTACTTCGTCTAAATCATACTTACAGTGAATATTTTTATCTGAAGTAAAGTCTGCTAAAAGTAATTGATGAGTAATCTCGTTAGCAACTGTTTGCCATAAAGGAATGAGCTTTTGCTCTGTAAAAAATTCTCTTAATTCTCTTGTATTGTTGTAAGTAGCAGCTTCAAGACCTGCACCTAAACCTGCCAATATAGCAGGAACACCTAATACAGCAGAAACTCTTTCCTCTGGCAATCTCCTAAGTTGATTAAGGTTTAATTGTTCAGGAGACCAAGATACAACTTTCACATCCATAGAACCTGAAAGTATCATAGGAGCTCCTCTATTTGAACCACCAAACTTTTGTTTATAAATCTGAGCAATTGCTTCAGCTTCTTCTTGGCTTGGTCCACCCATACTGTCATCTTTAGGAGAAAGAATAACTCCTGGAACTGCCATGTTGTGCAATAATGCAGCAGCATATTGTCCTGCAGCTTCGTCTCCTAAGATTTCTCTAAGTACAGCTTTTAATGGAGCAAAACCTTTTCTATGATTATTTGGATCTACTCCCTGTCTAATGTGAACTATATCTTGAGCAGGTATAACTTTAAATTCGTTTCCATCAACTTTGTTACTGTCTTTTACATAATATTCATAATGAGTAATTAATTGTTTTTCATTACCTCTAGGCTTTACATACATTGGAATAAGAGGAATGAGTTCAACTACTCTTCCATTTCTAGACCTATTCTTAAAAAGATAAGCATCACCTTCTGCATTTAGAGATGTGATAATGTAATGAGCAAGTAATGAACCTGAAGTGTAAGGATTAGGCCTTGCCATTAATTCTTGTACAGGGTGATTTTCCATAATCTCTGAATCACCATTTACATATTTCATAACTTTGATTCTTGGTTCAGCAAATGAGGTAGCTAAAACATTAAGACAAGAAACTACTGCTGAGTTACCTGTTCCGTCTCCAATTTGTTTGAGCATTTTTTCAGGAACAAATCCTGAATCTGAATTATATCCAAATACAGTACCATCTAAGCCTGATGTCTGGTTAAAAGTAAAACTTTTTTTGCCTTCTGTAGCTCTCTGTGGTGGTCTTTGTAAATATTCAACAGCTCTTCTGTATCGTGACTTATTTTCTGCCATTTAAAACGCTTTCCAACCTATTCTTTTATTTAAGTTTAGTACGCCATAAGCTAGCGTATCAACTATGTCGTCATGTGCTCCCAAAGGAAAAGTTAAAAGTTCTCTTTCTGCTTCATGTACCCAATCACACATTGGGTCATCGGGAAAAAACACTTGACCACTTTCCATTTTAGCAGACAAAGGTGTCGCTCTGGAGCGTTTATCCTTATCTGCTTTTAATTCTCTAACAACAAGGCCTTCTCTCTTAGCAAATTGAATTATTGATAATTGGAACCCTGCTCTTTCTATTCCAATCCAATCAAGATTATTTTTTTTGTAAAATTTTTTCATAGAAGGAATAATATCTGGTGCTTCCATTCTTTTTCTAAGCATATCTATAACAAATAATTTATTTTCACTCGAATCATGAGCAAAAGCTGTCATAACTGTGTAGTCAGCAGTTTGTTTTGTTGAGGTTGCTAAGTCCACAGTGGCATATTTTGGCATGTGGTCAAATTCATAAGTAAAACCTTCTAATTTTGCTCCCCGAACAGCAGGTTGGTAGTAGTTAAACCAATCTTGTTTGAACATTTGAGTTCCTTCATTAACAAATTCTGCTTCATATTCTTGTGCATAAGTTAATGAACCGATTTCTTGCTTTGCAGATTCTAATTCTTCGGGGTCAATACTTGGATTATCTACAGTTGAGAACTTAAATTTGTCCCAATCTTCTCTTTCATCTGCATCTTGCCATAAACGATAGAACCAATTGTTCATACCACGAGGTGTAGAAATAAATAATGCAGATCCTTTTCTTTCTGTAAGGGTTGGACGAAGAACTTCTGTCCATGTTTCTTCTTTAATAAAGGCAGCCTCGTCCATAACTAAGAAGTCAAGGCCTTCACCTCTTAATCTTTGAGGATTATCAGCAGATTTTACAGCAATAAATCCACCATTAGGAAATGTAACTGTCATATCTCCCATTTTGACATCAACACCCATCGATTCGCCAAGATCATACCCTGCTGCCATAATATCTCGCCATCCGACACGAGCTATAGAAAAAGTAGGTGCCACCCACCAGGCTCGTTTTCCCTTCATCGCTGTTTCTATACAGAGTTGAACCCCGAGCCTTGTCTTCCCAAAACGCCTACCTGCACAAAGAATCTTCCAACGGGCTTCTGAATCTGAAACTGTTTGCTGATTCTCGTGCAAAGGAGGTAATTTAATTATTTTTTTCTTTTGCGACTCTTCTTCAAGTAGCTTGCTGAACTTTGGCTCTTCCATATTCCTATTATATACACCTATCTCCGAAGAGATAGGCGTTGATGGGAGGGCTTGTCAGCAAGGAAGCCGACTACTTTAGTCTACACTTCCTTACTACAAGATTTCAACTTATCCCTCTATGTCGTCATAGTTATCTGTGTGTGGCATAGTCCAAGTTTTCATTTCATAATTCAAACCACTTTTCTCTAATGCTTCGTTAATTTGCTTAATAGCATCTTCAACATCAGTCATAGGTGGAAAACCAAACTCAACAGTCATATCTGCATAGTCTTGTTTTATTTCATTTGTATGCCACGCATAGATTCCTGTCTCTTCGTACAGTTTATCTATTTCTTTTTTTTCCACTCTGCCTCTCTCTTCTTATATCGTCTAGAAGACCTGCAATATTTGATTTTGCAATAACGGTATGTTCTCTTAACCTCTGATTTCTATCATTAGGATACTTAGACATATCTCTTTCTTCTAGTCTCATCATCTCTTCACCGAACCATTCGGCAACTTCGTCAACTAATTTCATCACGCCTTGTGATACTTGACTACTCATTCTTCCTCCGTTTCGTTTAATTCAGACATAAGATGGGAAACAAAGTTTCCATCTAAATCCCATGTAACAATTATTTTTGCTGCAATAGATAAATGCCTAAAAGCTTTTTTTAACATAGCTTCTCTCATTATTCTTCCTCTTGATAACCTTTTAATATTCTTGTCATATTATCAAAGTCAGCTTCATGAATCATGCCATCTTCTAACATAACTTTCATCTCGTCAAGAAAGTATTCTTTTACATCATCTTCTATAATTACAAACCCATCACTAGGAACAGACATAATGTCATCATGTATTTCTTTATGAAATATATTTTTACTTCCTATAAATAAAGATTTGTTTTTACCCATTCCATCAATGAGATGGTTTAAGTCGTTTTTCATAGCTGACTTAGTATAAAAACTTGGAGTCTTAAAAAATGCTTGTACCATTTTTGCATAGTACATAGCTTCGTTATCACTCTTAAGTCTTTTCCACATCTTCATTAATTCTCTATAAGTGATAATCATTTTATCTTTACCACTTGGTAGTTCATATTGAATTTGCACTGGCTTGTGGTCATGCTCACAATTTACTTCATCTTCTGTTAATTCTCTTCTAGTAGAAAAAGCTCTTCCAACAGATCCATTAGGTGTAAAAATAATACTTAACAAATGTAATTTGTTTGCATCATATCCTTCTCCCCAATCCTGGTCTGCATCAAAAACCACAGGATAAGATACAATACAAAAATCTATTTTGTTTTTATCTACTAACTGTGAAAGTCTAGCTAAATGTTTTCCAACTTTATTAATAGTTCGTTCTAGGTCATCTTCTTCGTCATCTGTTGGAAAGTTAGAAACTACAAGTTTTCCAAAATTACCACCATCAGAAAATTGACCAAACAAAAATGTTGTAGGTATAGAAGCATTTAGGAATCCTTCTTTTATAATTTCTACATGATCTAATTCTTCATCATTCCAATCGACCATTTCATCTGGGTTATCTCTTAGATATTCAGCCATTCCAAAAGAAGAGTTGTATATCTTTTCTATATGTCCTGCTAATACAGGTCCATGAACAACAAGTTCTGAGTTTGCAAAGCTCTCTACTTCTGCTGCTCCTTTATCAAGGTCTTCTTGGAAGTCTTCTTCCCAAGACCAATTGTCACCAATCTCACTCATACCATTCTGCCTTTCCATGTGCTTTTAACATTTCTTCTAAATTGCCATCTGGATACTTTGCATATCGTTTCCATACAGCTTTCTTCATTTCATTACTCAATCCCATTCTTACCAAAGTAGGATACAACTCTCCTTTAGTAGATTTTGTTGGTTTCATTCTTAATTCGCTTTCGTTAGGAGTACATGTCCTAAGTTCTTCGCAAAGATTACCTTTTGAGTCTTCAGTCATGCAAGCCTCATAATGAGAATAGTTTCCATACTCATCAGGAACCCACCTCTTATCTAAAAAGCTACAAGCAACATTATCTGATTTACAAGCACCACCACTAAATTTATCAAAGGGTTGTGTAGATTGTGTTGGTTTACTTACTTTAGGAACATTAAGTTCTTTAAGTCTCGCAACAATCAACGAACCTTCAGGTGCTTTTACTCTTCCGTCTTCATATAAAGAACGAACAGCGTTAAAAACATCTTTCTTGCTATAACTCTTAAGGTCGGAATACCAAACATCAATATATACCTCGTCCCACTTAGTAGCATCAGACATTCTTAGTTGAAGCCATTGAACGATTTCATACCAATCAGCCTTAGACATACCAACTAATGTTTTTCTTTCATCATCTAATACGGGTTTTGGTTGATGTTGTGCTAACTCTTCTAACGACATGTTGGAATCTCCTATCGGAGTTAAGTCATTACTCGTCATCTGTATCGAAAAGTCCTGCAGCTAATAAAACATTACCAACACCTTTAGTTACAACTTTGTATTTAAAGTTTGGATTCTTGTTTCCAAAATAAGCAGCAGATGATCTTAAAGTGTTAGCTAGTTTTCTAGCAGTCTCCATTGGAAGACCTTGCTCTTCATAAACACAAATCCATTTATTAGGATTGTCATTCATGAACTTTTGTATCTTTTCTGTGAAATAGATACTAGCCCTACCTTTACCTGTCTTCTTCTTAGCCCAGGCCATATCATCATCTAATATGAAAGGGTTGAAGTCAGGAATTGTTCGACCCATAGTTGACGCACTTTGATATTGTGACCAATTGGCTCGAATAGCATTAGAGTTTC
>MDSV01053412.1_pt1 | contig 25018 bp, 21 predicted proteins | sample 810851 | NCBI WGS metagenome assembly MDSV01 (sample SAMN05326640, study PRJNA326480) | marine metagenome | isolation source: seawater | place: Atlantic Ocean: North East | collected 2012
ACTTCAATATAAAATTAACCAGCCGTTTGAGATTACTGAAACAGCAGGGAAATACGACGTTAAAGTAAATGTATTTGGCGGTGGCATCACCGGACAAGCTGAAGCAGTACGTTTAGCGATATCAAAAGCACTCATAGAGATTGATCCAGATTACAAGCCAGCCCTTAAAGCTGAAGGTTTGACGACTCGCGACCCCCGCATGGTAGAGCGCAAGAAGTTTGGCCGGAAAAAGGCGCGTAAGAAAGAACAGTTCTCAAAACGTTAATGGCAGCCGCCTGATTCGTCTTCAATTATTCATAAACCGTTTAGCATCCAAACCCTTTCGACTCATTTTCAAAGCGAGAATGGCTACCTAAGAGTTGTTTAAACTAGGAAAGTAAACTATTATCATGACTACGCGTACAAATTTTGAGCAACTGCTCGAAGCCGGATCACATTTCGGCCACCTTAAGAGCAAGTGGAATCCACACATGGCTCCGTTTATCTTCACAGAGAAGAAAGGAATTCACATTATTGATCTGCACAAGACTGTCGTCAAGATAGACGAAGCTGCAGCTGCAATGAAACAAATTGCAAAAAGCGGAAAGAAGATTCTTTTCGTTTCCACAAAAAAGCAAGGCCAGGACATCGTCTCTACTCACGCCACCTCTATAGGTATGCCTTACGTGACAGAGCGTTGGTCTGGAGGTATGCTTACAAACTTTGGAACCATCCGTAAGGCGATTCGTAAGATGACCCAAATCGACAAGATGGGAGAAGACGGCACTTTAGCGATTTTATCTAAGCGTGAGCGACTCCAAGTGAGCAGACAGCGTGATAAATTAGATAAGATATTAGGTTCTATTGTAGACATGACGCGTCTTCCCGCTGCGATTTTTATCGTTGATATTCGGAAAGAGCACATCGCACTTGCAGAGGCAAGAAAACTAAAGATTCCTGTATTTGCAATCGTTGATACCAACAGTGATCCCCGCAATGTGGATTTTGTGATTCCTGCGAATGATGATGCAACGAAATCAATCGATCTCATTACACGTACGCTTGCTGAAGCGGTGGCTGAAGGCCTAAACGAACGTAAAGCTGACAAAACTGAAGCGGATGCTAAGGCGCAACAACGCGAAGAAGCAAAAGCTGCAGAGGCGAAAGCTGCAGCTGAAAAAGCAGAAGCTGAAAAAGCAGCTGTAATTGCAGCTGGGGCGGAAGCAGCAGCAAAGCCCAAGGCTGACGCAGGCTCTGAAGCTGGTGAAGTCAAGCCAAAGAGAGCGAGAAAGAAAGTCACCAAGGTTGAGAAACCCGCTGAAGTAAAAAAGGACTAACGAAGTCTATCACACCATTTAGAGATAATATTATGAGTATTACCGCTGCTGAAGTAAAAAAGCTACGTACACAAACGGGCGCCGGCATGATGGATTGCAAAAAAGCACTCCAAGAAGCCGAAGGAGATATGGACAAAGCTGTTGAGATTCTTCGTTTGAAGGGTCAAAAAGTCGCTGCAAAGCGAGGCGATCGTGAGGCAAGTGAAGGAGTCATTCTTTCAGGCGTTAACGCTGATGGCAACACAGGTGTTGTATTGTCCTTAAACTGTGAAACGGATTTTGTCGCTCAAAATGCAGAGTTCATTTCAGTTGCTCAAACACTTTTGAATCTTGCAATCTCAGAAGGATGTGATTCTAAGGAAGCTGTTTTGGCAAAAACATACCCAGGATCAGATTTAACGGTTGCAGATAAGATTATTGAGGAAACAGGTAAGATCGGAGAGCGCATAGAAATAGGTGCATTCGATATTGCAAAAGGAGACTCAGTGATATCATACATTCATCCAGGCAACCGCCTTGCGACTGTTGTAGGGTTTAGCGGACAAGTTGATGCGACTGTTGGTAGAGATGTTGCAATGCAAGCTGCTGCGATGGCTCCAGTTGCAGTGAATCAATCACTCATTCCAGAGGACCTTATTGCGAAAGAGAAAGAAATTGGTAAAGAGCTTGCAATTCAAGAAGGCAAGCCTGCTGAACTCGCAGAGAAAATTTCTATGGGACGTTTAAACAAATGGTTCAAAGAGGTTACGCTAGTAAACCAGCCTTTTATTAAGGACAACAAGCTCACTGTCGAACAATATGTTGATGGATCTTGTCCAGGCGTAAAAGTGGCAAGTTTTAGCAGAATTGCTCTGGGATAAACCAGATAAGCGACTGAACACACAACAAAACTTAAAGAAGGACGCACTCGCGTCCTTCTTTTGTTTGTGGTAAACTTTCTTTGTCGGATATTGTGCACGCAATGAAGTACAAAAGAATCCTTCTTAAGCTTAGCGGAGAATCTCTCATGGGAGAAAAGCAGTTTGGCATTGACAATGTTCGGTTAACTGAATACGCAAAAGAAATTAAAGCCCTTTTAGATACGGGGGTTCAGATAGCCATTGTGATTGGTGGCGGAAATATTTTCCGAGGTGTTCAAGCCGAGGAAGGTGGCATGGAGCGCACCCAAGGAGATTATATGGGAATGCTTGCCACCGTCATTAATTCAATGGCTTTACAAAGTTCATTGGAACAAGAGGGGGTTGACACAAGGCTTCAATCAGCCATAGAATTAAAACAAATTGCCGAACCCTTTATCAGAAGACGCGCCGTGCGTCATTTGGAAAAAGGGAGGGTTGTCATTTTTGGAGGAGGCACAGGGAGCCCGTTTTTCACGACCGATTCGGCAGCTGCACTTAGAGCCGTGGAAATAGAGGCAGATGTTATTTTAAAAGGAACACGTGTCGACGGAATTTATACTGAAGATCCAGAAAAAAATCCAGGTGCCACGAGGTATGATGAGATCAGCTTTCGCGAAGTTTTTGAAAGAGGCATTAAGGTTATGGACATGACGGCCTTTACTTTATGTAACGAGAATGGTGTTCCAATTGTCGTTTTTGATATGAATAAATCTGGAAATCTCCTTCGTGTAGCAAAAGGTGAGGCGATAGGAACGGTAGTTACTTCATAAGCGTCATAAATAAGACAAGGATATGCAGGAAGCAATAGACATGGCCTTAGAAGAGGCAAAGGAACAAATGGACAAGGCAATGGATCGCCTTAAAATGGAACTTAAAAAAGTGAGGGCTGGAAGGGCTCACCCATCTATGCTTGAAAGTGTCAAGATTGATTACTACGGAACGATGACGCCTATCGGCCAAGTTGCAAACGTGAACAACACCGATGCAAGAACACTTGTGGTACAGCCCTGGGAGAAGCCGATGCTAGAGCCAATTTCAACGGGAATCATTAATGCCAATTTGGGCTTGAATCCAGTAAATAACGGCGAGGTTTTAATTATCAATGTCCCGCCCCTTACTGAGGAAAGAAGAATAGAACTTTCCAAACGCGCAAGAGCAGAGGGAGAATCTGCAAGAGTATCTATTCGCAATGCGAGAAAAGATGCAAACGATATTCTTAAATCGGCAAAAGAAGAGGGTTTGAGCGAAGATATGCTCAAGACAGGAGAGGCAAAAGTGCAAGAGATGACCAACGCTTATACAGCAAATGTCGAAGAGATTTTATCTGCCAAAGAGGCGGATATTATGAAAGTATAACCGAAACGTAATCTAAAACGCTCTCGCCTGGGCACGCGCCTCAGTGTCAGAAGCGACAAGCGCTTCGAGGTCTGGTTTTGACTGGAACCCTACTTTTGAAAGGGCAAACTCTACGATGTCAGGGAGTTGGTGAAACAAAACCTCATCATTTAAAAACCGAGCGACAGCAACTTCATTCGCTGCGTTAAGAACTGACGGAGCGTTTCCCCCTTTTGCGAGAACGTCAAATGCAAGCCCCAGGTTTCTGAACGATTTGAAATCGGGTTGTTCAAACGTCAACGCGGGATAATCTAAAAAGTTGAACCTCGGAAAGGTATTCGACAGGCGACGCGGATACGTAAGGGCGTATTGAATGGGGAGCTTCATGTCAGGAAGACCCATTTGAGCCTTCATGGACCCATCTTCGAATTGAGCAATGCTGTGAATGATAGATTGTGGATGAACAATGATTTCAATTTGATCAGCCCTTAAATCAAAAAGCCATTTGGCCTCAATGACCTCTAGTCCTTTATTCATCATAGATGCGGAGTCGATGGTGATTTTTGCACCCATCTCCCAATTTGGATGTTTAAGCGCCTGAGCCTTTGTTACTTGAGATAATTGCTCAGTGTTGAATCCTCGAAAAGGTCCACCAGACGCAGTCAGGATTATTTTCTCAAGGGGATTGTGAAACTCACCAGCAAGGCATTGATAAATCGCGCTGTGCTCCGAATCAACAGGGTGAATAGAAACGCCAGCCTTTATTGCCTCAGCAGTCACAAGTTCTCCAGCCACGACCATCGTCTCTTTATTTGCAAGAGCAATATGTTTTCCAGCTCTAATCGCACTTAGAGTAGGCTTCAGTCCGGCAGCCCCAACAAGTGCAGTGAGGACCATATCAATCCCCTCCATTTCTACGACTTGCTCCAAAGCTTCCGCACCAGAATAGACTTTAATCCCCTCGTCAAAGAGCACATCGAAAACGCGATCTCGAAGTGAAGGATCGGCGATCACAACTGCATTTGGCCTAAATTCTAGCGCCTGCTTGATCAGAAGGTTCGCATTCTTTCCCGCCGACAGAACCTCAACATGAAGAAAATCGGACTGCTCTCGAATGACATCTAAGGCCTGAGTTCCAATTGATCCAGTTGACCCAAGAACGGCTATTCCACGCGTTGGGGAATCGGACACTGTACCGGATGGCTTCATAAGAATCCGCACTCAAGTTTTGCCTCCTCGCTCATCATATCTTGTGTCCAAGGTGGGTCAAAAACAATTTCAACTTTTGCACTTACTATTCCTTCCATTGCGGCAACCTTGTCCTCAACATCTCTGGGCAAACTTTCCGCTACAGGACAGTTTGGGGAGGTTAAAGTCATTTCGATATCTACAGCACCCTCATCTGAGATTTCCACCTCATATATCAGGCCCAATTCGTAGATATCAACGGGAATCTCGGGGTCGAAAATCGTTTTTAGAGTTGCGATAATCATATCTGTAGTAGGTAACGGCATAGTCTTAAACGTTTAGAATTGTTCAGGTCGCATTTGAGGGAAAAGGAGGACTTCTTGTATCGAGGTTTGATCTGTAAGCATCATCACAAGTCTGTCAATGCCTATCCCCACACCACTTGTAGGGGGCATACCATATTCTAAGGCACGAAGGAAATCTTGGTCGATGAACATCGCTTCATCATCTCCTCTTTTTGCCAGTTCCATTTGAGTTTCAAACCGTTCACGCTGATCAATGGGGTCATTTAGCTCCGAGTATGCGTTTGCGATTTCAGTACCATTGATCATAAGTTCAAAACGCTCGGTATAGTTCGGATTGTCTCTGTGAACCTTCGTAAGCGGAGACATGTCAACAGGGTAATCTGTGATGAATGTTGGTTGGATGTAAAGGTGCTCACATTTTTCACCGAACATTTCGTCGATTAATTTCCCTTTGCCCATTGACGTATCAGTTTGAATATTGAGGGCTTTACATGCATCTCTCAAGCCATCTTCATCGAGGTCATCAATGTCAACATTTGTGTGCTCTAGAATGGCGTCTCTCATTGTTACCCTGGCGTATGGCGGCGTAAAATCAATCTCTTTTCCTGCGAGCGTAACGACAGTTTTACCGTGAACAGATTGCGCGACATTTCCCAGCAGATCTTCCATTGCCTTCATCATCCAGTTGTAATCCTTGTATGCAACGTAAAGCTCAAGAACGGTAAACTCTGGATTGTGAGTCCTGTCCATGCCTTCGTTTCGGAAATTCCTACTGAACTCATAAACGCCTTCAAACCCACCCACAATAAGGCGTTTCAGATAAAGCTCATTTGCAATCCGCAAATAAAGAGGCATGTCCAACGCATTGTGATGTGTTTCGAAGGGTCTCGCAGCAGCACCCCCTGGAATCGCTTGAAGCACAGGGGTGTCTACTTCCAACCACCCTTCCTTGTCAAATGTCTCCCGTATCGTTCGGATAATGTTACTTCGTGCAACAAACGTTTCCTTGACTTTGTCATTGACGCAGAGGTCTACATATCTCATGCGGTATCTAAGCTCAGGGTCAGAGAAAGCGTCATGTATATTTCCGTCTTCATCTGTTTTCACTGCCGGAAGGGGCCTGATGGCCTTTGAGAGGACCTTGAAATCAGACACTTTAACAGAAGGTTCGCCAACTTTTGTAACAAATGTTTCACCCTCAATCCCAATAAAATCCCCTCTGTCTAGGAGCTTTTTGAATACAGCATTGTACATCGTTTTATCCTCTCCCCCACAGATTTCATCTCTATTTAGATACAGTTGAATCGTTCCCTCGGCGTCTTGAAGTTCCGCAAATGAAGCTTTACCCATAATTCTACGGCTCATCATACGGCCTGCCATGCTGACCTTAACACCCGGCTTGAAGTCACCCTTAAGGGATTTACTTCTATGGGTTACGACAAATTCTTCCGCAGGATATGGGTTTACCCCTAAATCCTTTAATTGTTTTAAAGACGCTAATCGAATTTGTTCTTGCTCACTCCTTATCATGCGTCAAATATACGATTTGATACTTGGCAATATTCTGACAATTGTTTTTAGTTTGTTATTAGCTTTGCGCTGAATAATCATACAAATAATAACAACTTTTTATGAGCATAAAATCAAAGGTTTTAGTCGCATTCTTAATTTCTCCGCTGATTTATACAGCCCAAATTGAGCCAATCCCTTCAATTCAAGTTCAGGAGGTCGTCGTAATTGCTACACCAGGAGAGATTGAAGCCAAGGACTCTCCGAGGTCGATCTCTTTGATTTCTTCCGAAGAAATAATTCAAAGCGGCGCCGTGTCTATTGGAGAGAGTCTCGAACTTGTTACAGGCGTTGATCTGCGTCAAAGGGGCGCACTCGGTGTTCAGTCAGACCTTACAATACGCGGCGGCTCATTTGAGCAAGTCGCCTTGCTTGTGAATGGTGTTCGATGGAGTGCGCCTCATACAGGGCACCATCTCATGGACATCACTTTCGACCCAGAAGACATTCATCGCATCGAAGTTGTCAGAGGCGGAGCTTCACCCTTTGTTGGAAAAGGCGCATTTTCGGGAGCGGTTCAGCTCTTTACAGGTCCAGCATCGACAAATAAAACACTTCTTTCTGTCGGTGCGGGGTCATTTGGATTGTTTAGGGCAAAAGCAACTGTGGATTTCGGATCTTCAAATGTGCGCCACAGAGTCGCATTAAGTCAGACCACGACATCTGGATACAATGAAAACACTGACGCAGCGATGATCTTGGGATCATACGCGACAACGGTGTCATCAGGTTTGGGATTGTTTAAATTCCAAGTGGGCGTGGCTGACAAAGCATTTGGCGCCCAAAACTTTTATACGGCGTCTTACCCGACCCAATATGAAGAAACCAGGACACTTCAATCACAATTGTCTTGGGAAAAGTCATTTGGAGACTTAAGTTTATTTGCTGCCGCCTATGTGAGAAGTCACACAGACCGGTTTGAATTGTACAGAGAATCGGAAGGCTATTATGAGCCCACAGCAGATGGATTATTTGTGATGGAGGGCGATACTGCACCCACATGGTATAAGGGACCAAACAGGCATGTAAGTATCGTCAAAGGCGTGACCATGAATGCTTTATACAGCAGCCCCTTAGGTCAAACAGCATTTAGGGTTGACCTGAGAGATGAGGCCATATACAGCAATCTATTGGGAACAGAAGCGGGTGCTGTAGGTGGACTTTTTGAAGGAGATGAAATCTATTCAAGAGCAGACCGTCGATGGACAAACGAGGCTGCGCTATCTCACAGAATAGAATTTGGAAGGTTTGCGAGTACCATCAACTTGTCTGTTATAGAAATGGATTCACTCTTTGTTTTGCCTGGCGCTGATTTAACAATGCGCCTAGACTCGGATGGAGATGTGTTGTGGTTCGGCTCGGTCAACCGATCTGTCCGACAGCCCTCCTTCACAGATTTATATTACAATTTAGGAGGTGCTCAGGGATCCATAGATTTGGAGCCTGAGCTTTCCGATAATTTTGAGACAGGCGTGAGGGCCAACATGGCGCTAAGCGAAACCACCTCTCTCATGTTTGAACAAACATCATTCATCCGTCAAGGGCGCAACCTGATTGATTGGGTGAGATATGAAGGGTCATTAACGACACAGGCAGCCAACTTAAGAGAAGTTACATTTAATGGAATGGAGACGTCCTTGTTATTGCGTTTATTAAACAACAACTCGATTGGCGTTTCTTATATGACTATCAAGGCATCTGAATCCAGTGTTGGGTTTGAGTCCAACTATGTTCTCGACTTCCTCCGCCACAAGCTTGATATAAAGACTTCATTATCACTTCCAGCAGACCTTACGCTTTCTTTGAGGTATTCACTACAAGACAGAGAGGGTGGCTACTTCAGTCCGGTAGAAGGAGAAGAAATCGAATTTTTACCTGTTGGACTTCTTGGCGCAACTTTGAGCCGCGAATTCATGGAGGGTAAGCTTAATGCGAATATTAGAGTAGATAATGCCCTAGATGTTGCGCTTGTCGATATAGGAAATGTGATGTTGCCAGGCAGATGGATGCGCGCAAGCCTTACCTTCGTGTTCGATTAACACTTATAGATATATTGATATGGCAGATATGAGAGACCTGATTGAAAATTTTCCAGAACAAATAAGCGCAACAGTCACAGACTTGCAGAAAAAAAATGGCAGTCTGCATCAAGAAGCGTCCTCTGGTTTTATCCCAAATGGTGTTGTGATTATAGGGATGGGGGGGTCTGGAATAGGTGGAGCCATCGCTTCGGATATTCTCTCACGTGACAGTGAAATTCCGGTGGTTGCAAACTCAGACTATTTGATTCCCGGATGGGTTTCAAACAACACGCTTGTGTTGGCTTGCAGTTATTCAGGAAATACAGAAGAGACCATTGAAGCAGTTCATTCCGCACATAAAAAAGGCGCCACGATAGCTGTTATCACTTCAGGAGGATTGCTTGGAGCGCTTGCTGAAAAACACAACTGGCCTTTGGTTTCTATGCCCGGCGGCCAGCCCCCAAGATCACAGTTTGGTCGCAGCTTTATAGGACTCGCTTGGACGCTGAAACAATTCGGATGCTTTTCTGAGAAAATGTATTCAGAATTAGAGGCAACCTCAAAATCTACTGCAGCTGCTTTAAAATCGGTGAGTTCAAAAGCTGAATCGCTTGCAGATTTAGTTGTGGGAAAGTCAATTTTAATGTACTCAGATACTTGTGTTGGATCTATCGCTACACGTTGGCGCCAGCAACTTAATGAGAACAGTAAATTGTTGGTCAACACTCAGATGTTCCCAGAGATGAATCACAACGAACTTGTCGGCTGGGATTCTGGGAATGAAAGTGATGTAGTGCTGATTATTCGTACCCCAGAGGACCACCCGCGAACGCAATTTAGAATGAACGTTTGTTCGGAAATCTTTAGAGAATTCGGAGCGGATGTAGTGATTATTGATGCAGAAGGAGACAATCAAATGCAGCGTCTCATGTATCTTATTCAATTGGGGGACATGCTCTCGTTGTTGCTTGCGGAGCGCGCAGGAATAGACCCTGTTGACATTACAAATATTGAGCGGCTCAAGGCTGAGCTCAGCACTCTTAAATAGTTCAATGAGGCATCTCGTTTTTGAGGACCTAGGGACCATGAGGTACAAGCCTTGTTGGGATTATCAGGAAGCGGTTTTCAAGTCAGTGATTGATCATAAAATTGCCAGGCGAGATGCACTTTCTGTAGCCCCAAATTCCGATCGCAACCTCCCAACGAGCCGTTTGTTATTTGTAGAGCACCCCCATGTACTTACCCTTGGAAAAAGCGGTGATGCTCAAAACGTTATTGTGAGCCCTGCACGTTTGGCTGAATTGGGGGTTGACTATTTTCCCATTAATAGAGGTGGGGATATTACGTATCATGGTCCTGGACAGCTTGTGGCATATCCCATTTTAGACCTCGATCAATTTTTCACAGATATTCATAAATACCTCAGGTTTCTCGAGGAAGCAATCATAAGAACTTGCGCTGATTTCGGAGTAGAGGCAGGAAGGATAAAAGGTCAGACAGGGGTTTGGGTAGATGTCGAGGCTGGCAAAGGTGCGCGGAAAATTTGCGCATTTGGTGTGAAATGTAGTCGTTGGGTGACGATGCATGGGCTTGCCTTCAATGTTGATTCGGATTTAAACTTCTTTGACCTCATCATTCCTTGTGGGATTTCTGACAAAGGTGTGACCTCATTGTCCAAGGAAGTAGGGCGGAATATTTCCCTTGAAGAAGTGAAGCCACTTTTAAAAACACACCTTCAAAATCTCTTTCAATGGGACGAGGTAAATGCGTCTTAAGATATTATAGTCTGTTTTATTTGTCGTGTAAATTCATGTGCCTGATGTATATTTATCTTACAAGGGCATCAAACCAGACGAAACTTCATAGGACATAAACATTTGCTAACGCGTTTATTACACGAATATAAATTCAGGGTCGACGTTTATAAAACACGAATTCTTCTCATGACTTGATGCGGTTTCTTTCGAAGAAAATTAGTCATGCGTCAAAGCTTAAATGTACTTGTTGTTGATGATGAAGCTCCTGCCAGAGAAGTGCTTTGTCGCCAAATAGAAAGAAGTTGTCCATTTCTTAATGTCATCCAAACAGCATCAAATGCCCGCGAAGCAAGATCATATATTGAGAGCCTTGCGCCAGACATCGTGTTTGTAGATATTCAGATGCCCGATGAAACAGGGCTTGAATTAATAGATGGATATAAAGACAGAGACTTTTACGTTGTGTTTGCGACGACCTATCACAAGTATGCTGTCGACGCTCTTAGGCAGAGAGCTTTTGACTACCTCCTTAAACCCATTGACAAAGACGAGCTCAAAGCTTGCGCACGTCGCATTTTAATGCACTTCTACCTAAAAAGAAAACCTGGATTTGGCGCACTTCCTCCAGCTCCCAGGAGATTTGAGGTTGTGACCTCGAGAAAAAGACATTTTGTAAGACATGAAGACATCCTTCATATCGAGGCTTGTGGCAGCTACTCTACGTTATATCTAGAGTCTGGACGTCGATTGACCATTTCAAAAAACCTTAAAAAGGTCGAAGATATTTTAGATGACCCGATTTTTTTTCGGGTTCACAATTCTCAAATCGTCCACCTTAATTGCATCCACTCTTGTAACTATAAAACACACTCTATTACCCTCACCAGCGGAAAAGAGATTCCTATGGCTGTTAGGAAGAGAGAAGAGCTGCGCAAACGGATGACCTCCTTAATTGCCAGTTAATGATGCAATACAAGTTCTGTATGGGTACTTTTGCATCATGCTTAAAGATATTAGATTATTAAATAGCGCGGAGTTACGAGATGCGATTGTATCGATGGGGGAAAAGCCATTTAGGGCCAAGCAATTGGAAGAATGGATATGGTCTAAATCGGCATCATCATTTGATGAAATGACAAATTTAGGGAATGATTTTCGCCAAAAACTCGCCAAAAACTTCTCATTAAAACGTATCGAATTAAGTGAAAAGCAATTCAGCCGAGACGGCACGGTCAAGTGCGCCTTCAAAGTTGAGACCGTTAAGCCAGGAGATCTAAATATTGTTGAGGGCGTCTTAATTCCTACAAAATCGAGAACAACGGCGTGTATTTCTTCTCAAGTAGGTTGCAGTCTTGCATGTGCGTTCTGTGCCACAGGGAAGTTGAAGCTTATGAAAAACCTGACCGCTGCGGAGATATACGATCAGGTTGAGATGATTGCTTCTATTGCTCAAGAAAGAGAGAAATCCAATCTCTCTAACATTGTTTATATGGGGATGGGCGAGCCGCTTTTAAATTATAAAAATGTGATTGAAAGTGTGGAGAGAATTTGTGGAACACCCGGACTAGGTATGTCACCTCGCAGAATAACGATTAGCACGGCGGGAATTGCAAAAGCCATCAAACGTCTTGGAGACGACAAAGTTAGATTTAACCTTGCGCTTAGTCTGCACGCAGCCAACGACAAGAAACGTTCCGAGATTATGGCCATTAATGATTCAAACAATATTGAAGCGCTGGCAGAAGCACTTATCTATTTTCATGAAAAAACGGGCTCTCGCGTGACGTTTGAGTACATTATTTTTCGAGACTTTAATGATTCCATCGAAGACGCACAGGAGCTTGCGATTTTTTGCAAACATGTTCCTTGTAAAATAAATATTATTGAATACAATCCGATAGATGATGGGCGTTTTCAGCAAGCGTCCGCTGTTAAGGTGGAAGCTTTTAAAAACCACCTTGAAAGTAAAAATTTAATTGTCAACGTACGTAGATCTAGGGGCAAAGACATTGACGCAGCGTGTGGTCAACTTGCAAATAAGAACGAACAGGGCAAGGAGTCTGTAAAAAAGATGACGTCTTAATCGAGCTTTAGTATCGCCAAAAATGCGGACTGCGGAACCTCTACACTTCCAATTTGACGCATACGCTTCTTTCCCTTTTTCTGTTTTTCTAAAAGCTTTCGCTTACGCGTAATGTCTCCTCCATAGCATTTCGCGGTGACATCTTTTCGGACAGCACTAATGGTTTCTCTTGCAATAATTTTTGCGCCAATTGCAGCCTGAAGTGCCACCATAAACTGTTGCCGAGGGATTAATTCCTTCAACTTTACACAGATCCGCTTTCCAAAATTGTGCGCATGATCTCTGTGTATAAGTGCCGAGAGGGCATCGACTTGATCACCATTTAGAAGAATGTCAAGCTTGACGAGATCAGATTCTCTATATCCATCCGGGAAGTAATCAAACGAAGCATACCCCCTTGAGATGCTCTTAAGTTTGTCGTAAAAGTCAAATACAATCTCTCCAAGCGGCATACTGAATGTAAGCTCTACGCGGTCTGCAGTAAGATAGACCTGGCTTACAATTTCACCACGTTTTTGAATACAAAGACTCATTACAGGGCCGATATATGATGATTTTGTAATGATTTGCGCCTTAATGTATGGCTCTTCAACCTTCACAAGACCTTTGTTTTCAGGTAAATCAGAGGGATTGTTAATGGTCTGTTGAATTCCTTTAGGGAGGTGAGCAATGTAGCTTACATTAGGAACGGTTGTAATCACAGTCATATTGAATTCCCGTTCGAGTCTTTCCTGAACGATTTCCATATGTAACATTCCTAAGAAACCACATCTAAAACCGAAGCCAAGTGCGGCTGAACTTTCTGGTTCGAAAACAAGAGAAGCATCATTGAGCTGGAGCTTTTCCATAGAAAACCGAAGTTCTTCATAGTCCTCTGTGTCGACAGGATAGACACCAGCAAAAACCATGGGCTTCACATCTTCAAATCCTTGAACGGCATCCGTGCATGGGTTTTCGAAGGTCGTAATGGTGTCGCCTACTTTAATCTCTTTTGCATCCTTAATCCCCGAGATAACGTAACCAACGTCCCCAGTGCTCAACGTCTCTCTAGGGATGAGGTCAAGCCCCAGAACCCCAATTTCGTCTGCGATATATTCTTTTTCAGTGGAAAGTAATTTTATCTTTTCGCGACGCCTGAGGGTTCCATTGTTGACGCGGAAGTAAGCAACAATTCCTCTGAAGCTATTGAACACAGAGTCGAAAATCATCGCCTGAAAAGGCGCTTCTGGATCACCTTTTGGGGCTGGAACCCGCTCGATGACCGCATTAAGAATATCCCCAACGCCCAGACCAGACTTACCCGAAGCAAAAATGATTTCTTCAGCTTCGCAGCCGATGAGATCAATGATTTGATCTCCCACAACTTCAGCGTCGGCAGAATCCAAATCCATTTTATTGAGTACGGGGATTATTTCCAAATCATTTTCAAGGGCGAGATAGAGGTTAGAGATGGTTTGGGCCTCGATGCCTTGGGTCGCATCCACAATCAGCAATGCGCCTTCACAAGCTGCAATAGAACGGCTCACTTCGTATGAGAAATCTACGTGTCCAGGGGTGTCAATTAAATTTAAGATGTATTCTTCACCGTCAGTATGCCGATGGACCATTTGAATCGCATGACTCTTAATGGTAATCCCCCGTTCTCTCTCGAGGTCCATATCGTCCAGTGCCTGATCTTGCATCTGACGCTCTGTGATCGTCGCCGTTTCTTGAAGAAGCCTATCTGCAAGCGTACTTTTCCCATGATCAATATGGGCGATAATACAGAAGTTTCTAATTTTTTTCATCAATGTTTAATCGTAGCTGAAATTCCTCACAGAGCTGCAAAAATAAGCCGTTAATCCGCAGGTTCCACTAATTTGTTTTTTACGGTGCCTACACGTTGTATATTTACCCTTGCAAAACGTCCTTTTTACAATGATTCGATTCCTACAGAACACCTTTATTTTATGCGCTCTTGTTATAAGTTGTGCGGACAACCTCTTAGCGCAGAGCGAAGTAGAGTTTTCAGAGCATATTACAGCACAAAAAATCTTTGATTCCTATGGTGGTTTCGACCACGCAGTTCTCAAAATGAACAGAGAAGAATGGAAGGTTGTTAGGGCTTGGGAGGGCTTTGACGAGAACGCATACCTTGAGACCTTGGTCAAATTTAAAGCCTCGTTTTCAGATACTCGAGAGAAAAACAAAATAAGCCGACAAGCGAAAATGCTTCAAAGTGATTGCAATTGCTGGGTTGAACCAGACGATACGTATATTACACTAGTCCCCCCTCCAGGCTTAGGTGGATTGCAACCAAATGAAGAGCAGTGGGCCACTCAAGGAGGTGCTGGATGGGATGTTGATTGTGCATCAGCCCCCATTTCTTTTCCTGGATGGACCTTTGATCTTTATGGAAGTACATATTCAGAGTTTTACGTCAACTCAAAAGGAATGATTTCGTTTGGGGGAGATGTAATAGACTGGACACCCACAAAGTTTCCCGAGGCGGAGTATAATCAAATTGCAGGATACTGGCAGGATACAGACAACCGTTCTGTGGGTGAAATCAAGTATAAAGTCACGCAAGATGCGGTATATGTCAATTATGTGGAAGTCGGCTATTACAACAACCACAACGATCTGACAAACAGTTACCAAATCATTATCACGCCTAACGACGGCTTGATTGGTGAAGGTAACAATGCGCAGGTATGCTATCTTGACATGAACTGGGCGCATGGAGATATCGGTGCAGGTGGTGGATGCTGCGGCCCAGACCCAGGCGTTACGGGAGCGGATCAATCTACCACAGCCGCCGCTGGACCACACGTTCAATTTGGACGATTTAATCTTTTAGATGACACATACAATGGTCCTTATGGCATTGGAGATGGATTTGATGACGGGATCAACTGGCTGGATTTTAAATTCTTTAATATCAATACAGCTGTGTCCAGTACGAATCTGCCGCCAGTTCCGACGGAGAATGTGGGATGCGATACAATTACCATCTGTTTGGGCCAAACCTTTGATCTCGGGATTAATTTCCTCGGACCTGAACCAGGCCAGTCTGTGACGCTTGATGTTGACCCAACCCTTACTCCTGGAAACGACATTCTAGGCTTAACTGTAAATAACGGAGAATCGGCCAGTTTGAATGGTATTTTTCAAGGGAATGTCCCTGGCATTAGTACAATAGATATTGTCGCGACTGATGACGGGACACCTGCATCAGTAACTGTGCTAACAACCGTTATCGAAGTCCTCGATGTGACGCTACCAGAATTGACTATTTCAGGGAATTTGTCGATTTGTGCAGGATCAGCTACAGAAATCACAGCATTGGGTGATTTTGACAGTTTTTCATGGAACTTGAGCAGTCAATTTACTGACGGAAACGTCGCAACCATTCCTTTTGGGGGACTTATTGTCGTCACAGGTAACCTTGACGTTGGATGTTCAGTGTCGGAGACTTTTGAAATAGATCAAACACCTTATTATCTCCCCAATATTGAACCCTCACCATTGGTTATTTGTTCTGACGACACAGCCTATGTGTCTGTCCTTGACCCGGATGATTTGTACGTGAGTTATGAGTGGGAGGAAGATTGGAATGGGCTTGGAGGTGAGGTCTATGAAGTGGGGCCTAATGGTGACGAGGCTTGGCTTGCGCCGGGGATGTATCGCCTTTTAGTCGAAGATGCGGGTGGATGTTTCGGACAGCGTGTTTTCTTGGTGGACGGAGTGGACTCAACGATTCCGGATTTCACCGTTCCGCCGATGTGTACAGATCTGGACACCGTCGTGTTTGAGGGAGGGTTTTCAAGTTCTGATGAAGGAGATTTAAATATATACCTGATTACATCAAATGATTTGGGGTGGCTGGGAAGCTTCGTAAATGTATATGTAAACGGTGAAGTTGTGTCAACTTTAACGCTGTCAAATAGCACGTTTGATAATTTTGCATATCCGATTGTTTTAGGAGACTTTATTGAGGTGGAATATATCTCCGCGAATCCGAGTGGTGACGTGAACAACTCAGTCCAAGTCTACAATTGTGACAACAGTGAAAACTTGACGGAAATAAACGACCTAGTACCAGGAATCATCTACTCCTCAGACGCGCAATGTGAAACACAACCAGCCTTTGGGGTCTGGGAGGAGGTAAGCGGACCAGGAACCTCTTGGTTTGAGACTGAGGACCAGTACAACACCCTTTGGGCTCCTACGGAGTATGGGATGTATGAGCTTTGTTTCTATGAGGAGAATTGCAACATTCCATATTGCTATGATGTGGAAGTGACACTTCCGCCCACCATTACCTTAAATGAAACAGAAGTTTTCTTGTGTGAAGGCGAAGATTTGGATTTATTTGCGGACACGACAGACGCAGGGGGAGCGGCGACCATTAACTGGCCATACCCAGGCACAGACGATATTCTAAATAACGCATACGATTACGACGAATATACAGAAGCAACGATTGTCGTTGTCATTGAAAATGGTTGCGGGTCAGATGAGGCACAGGTCGAAGTCACAGCCCAATTTTCTCCACAGATTGACAGTATGTTCTTATGTGATGAAAACGATTCAATTACGATAGACCCCGTCGAAGGTGATGAGAATGCAAACCAGGATTATGATTGGACGTGGAATGGCGCCGAAGTGGATGGAGATGATGAATTGGTTATAAATGCAACCGGATCATACTGTGTGACGGTGACAAACGAGTGCTTTCCGGGAGGCGATACAGATTGTGGCTTCGTGGATATTGTAAGCCAAATTGACAATGTTTTTGCAGCAGAAGCTGGGGGCGTTATTGCCGATTGTGACGGAGACGGGATTGATTTAGATGGGGATACTTTTATTGAATTGACCCTTCCAAATGACCAATATACAGCGACTTGGCCTGATGGATCGACTGGTTTAACTTGGACCATAGACGAGGCGCTTCAAGCGACAGATGCAAATGGGAATCTCCTTTTTGATGACAATGGAGACCCGGTTTGGCAGTACAATGGCAATGACATTTGTGTTGAGATCGAAGATCCTTATGGATGTGGTGTCACGGAGCATTGTGTGTTTTTATTTGTCGGACAAGCCCCGACAATTAATCCTGACATGAATGGCGTTCCTGCTGATCAGCTTGATGATATTATCACGATGTGTCCAGAGATTCCATATGATTTTGATTTGAATGCATTTCAGCCAGGACCTCCATATAGTGATATCTCATGGTCAACAGTATGCGATGGAGAATATATTTTCTTTGGGAATGATGAGTCAGAAACCCTGACGAGCTGGCAGTTTCCAGAGGACTGTTGGGGGCAGGTATTAACGCTCCAGGGTTCGCTTGCAAACCCGTGTGCGCCTGGTGGACTCCAGTGGGAGTTGGAGGTCGAAGTGGATGTCTGTGCCATCACGATTCCCAACGTTTTCACACCGAGGAATGCCGACACCATGAATCCTAGCTTTCAGATTTTGGACCTCGAAAATTATGACAATGTAATGGTTCGGATTTTTGACAGATGGGGAGGGCTTGTCTATACAAATGACAATTACAAAAACACCAATGCTTGGTACGGTGACGATTCTGCGGATGGCACTTACTGGTATACCATACTTTTGCCAAATGGCCTAACCCATCAGGGTACCGTCTCTATTTTTAGATAGGGTAATACGCTCAGGTTTGGTAAAAGCACGCACACGTTATGTCTGTTCTGATTGCGGGACCTCTGCTGCTCAGTGGGTCGGCAAATGTCCTGGATGCAAAGCGTGGAACTCCCTCAAGGAAGAAACAATAACAGATTCCGGAAAACGCGCGCATCGATATGCTACATCCTCTCCTCAGGGAGGTGTTCTTGCTCAAAAAGCAAGACCTCTGGCAGAGGTTACGATAGATAACATCGTCCGACTTCCCTCTGGGGAAGCCGAGTTAGATCGCGTTTTGGGTGGGGGAGTTGTGCCAGGCTCTTTGATCCTATTAGGCGGTGAGCCTGGGATTGGAAAGTCGACATTGATGCTTCAGGTGGCCATGATGGTCAGCGCTTCTGGCGCCAAGGTTCTATACGTAAGTGGCGAAGAGAGTCCCGAACAGGTTAGGATGCGAGCGTTGCGCATAGGTGCGGTGCCGAAATCCTTAATGGTGCTTCCGGAGACAAGGGTGCCGATGGTCTTAAACGCTTTGCAAGAAGAGTCGTTTTCACTTATGGTGGTTGATTCAGTGCAAACATTGGATCAGCCTGAGGTGGATGGCGCCCCCGGTTCGGTTTCTCAAATTAGAGAATCGGTGGCTGCAATTACATCTCATGCAAAGTCTTTTGCGCTCCCCGTATTTCTGGTAGGCCACATTACGAAAGAGGGGTCTCTTGCTGGGCCTAAAGTCCTAGAGCATATGGTAGATGTTGTGCTTCAATTTGAAGGCGATCGCAATCACGCATATCGGATGCTGAGAGCAGCAAAAAACAGATTTGGGACGACTTCTGAGCTCGGGATCTATGAGATGATGGGTGATGGTTTGAAAGCGGTAGAAAACCCCAGTGAAGTGCTTTTGGGTGAAGCTGGAGAAGCGTCAAGTGGATCTGCGATCTCTGTCGCATTAGAGGGCGCACGCCCTTTGTTGGTCGAGATGCAAGCCCTTGTCAGTACAGCAGTTTACGGCACCCCTCAGCGTTCAGGAACAGGGTTTGATCTTCGAAGGTTAAACATGCTGCTCGCGGTGCTTGAAAAGAGATGTGGCTTTAAACTTGGCTCTTTTGATGTGTTTCTTAATCTTGCAGGAGGCCTTAAAATAAGCGACCCTGCAAATGATCTTGCTGTTGTCGCAGCAATTTTGTCTTCAAGCTTAGACCTTCCTCTTGACCGTGATACTTGTTTTGCCGGAGAAGTAGGGTTAAGTGGAGAGATAAGGCCCGTGGCAAGACTAGACGAAAGGATGTCAGAAGCCGCGAGATTGGGCATGAAACGGATGCTTGTAAGCGGTCATGGAAAGAGATCCCCTACGCCAAAAGGGTTAACAATTGTGCCCATCAAACGCGTTTCAGAAATTCAGCGTGTGATTTTCTAGACCCTCTAAACTCCTGCAAGCACCACAACAAACTCTCCCCGAGGGGCCTTTTCGTTAAAATGCAAAATCGCCTCTGCCACAGTTCCTCTAAATATTTCTTCGTGAAGCTTGGAGAGTTCTCTACAAAGGGCAATTCTGCGATCAGAACTTTCGTATTTCACGAGCTCATTGAGGAGTTTAATTATTCTGTGAGGGCTTTCATATAAAACAACAGTACGGTCTTCCTCTAAAAGCGCTTGCAGTCGTTTTTGCCGCCCCTTTTTGTGTGGCAAAAACCCTTCGAATACAAACCTGTCGCATGGAAGTCCAGATACGACAAGGGCTGGAACAAACGCAGTGGCACCCGGCAAACAACAGATGTCAATTCCCGCTTCAACGCAGGCCCTCACAAGTAGGAATCCGGGATCAGAAATGGCCGGTGTTCCCGCATCTGAACACAATGCATAGTGCAACCCTGATTTTATTTGTTCAACAATTGCATCTACCGCTCGGTGTTCATTGTGAAGGTGGAAAGCGCGAAGCGGTTTGTCTATTGAATAATAATGGAGCAGTTTGCCCGTCGTACGCGTATCCTCAGCGAGTATTAAATCCGCAGACTTGAGAACCTCTAGGGCTCTTTCTGTCATGTCCTTTAAATTCCCAATCGGTGTAGGAACAATATCTAGCCGTCCTAAATTCATGATTGAAACCTTCTTGAAATTCTCACTTTAAATCCTTCAATCGCAGACTTAATTTCGGCTTTCGTTCCCATGGTGTTTATGCTTTTCTGAAACACATCACAAGCAGCTTCAACATGGCTACATGCATCTACTGAGTCGAGCATATCATTAAAATTCTTGGTGTTATTTGAAAAAAGAGTCGATGTAAAATTTGCTCTATCTAAGATTGTCAATCCTTCTCCAATTGAAGAAAGCGGGAGAGACTGTAAGCTTTCTACAAGACTTTTTCTGTTCTTTTTTTTCGATTTCGGCGGCTTTTCAATCGCAGTCACTTCTGCAATGGAATCGATAAGATTGGTTTGGGATTCATCCCCCTTGTTAAGGCGGACAGTCTCATCTAAATTGACCATTGCCTCGAATGCTTTAAAACGCAAGATGGTAAGCCGCTCATGTAAATCTCTTGATTTAATTTGAAGCTGCTCCATGCCTTCTTTTGACATATTGCCAGACTGCATATCTCTAACGCCCTGTTCAATTTGAGCCGCTAAATTTTCCAGAGGTATATGCTTCTCGTCAGTCATTTTGCTTTCAGTCATTTTGCTGGCCAAATATACACCCCCCATTAAAATATTTAAAAATCCTCGTCCTCTATATCGTCTAAACGCTTTGATTTCTTGTCTTTCCCCGATTTCCCTTCACGTTTCTGCGCATCATCACCTTGATTTGAGTCAGAACCTTGAATAGAATTTCGCAAGCGATCGAGTTCTGTTGAAATCGACTTTTTACGGTGTGTCTTTTGCGCTTCTCTGTCATAACTATATATAGGTTCTTCGAGTGTGCCATCCATCGCTAGAAAGAAGATGCTCCCAAGGTTGTCATCTTCGATGTCACCAAACTCGACCTGTCTCGAATCTCTTAGATCTCTCAGTGCAAACCCAAGGGTGTAGTCTATTTGCCCAGAAAAAGTGTGTCGACCCTCAAGGCTGACGTTCATTGCCGATGATTTAATATTAAAATAAGGAATCGTTGTTGAAGAAGAAACAACAATCACAGAGCTCTCAATATGAGCGAACTCGATGTCCTTTAATCGTCCACGAAGATCTTCAGGATCTACCAGTGGGGCAATCAACCTGTGGCTTTTTAAGTAGTCTGCCACTTCATCGAAGACCTCAAAATTCCTCAGCCCTCCATGGTTAATTTCAACATCAAGATTAGAGAGGAGTCCATCGGAGATCCAATTTCCATTTAAATCCCACTCGACATTAATATTTCCTGCCGCATTTACAGCACCCTGGACATGATCTGACCGCAAGGTGGTTTGACCAAAATTGTTATATGTTTTAAATAGATTTGGGAGTGATAGATGATCTACAGTGCCGGATAATCCAAGAATCCACCCACTTCCTCCTGGTCTAAGAGAACCCTCGACTCTGGCATGACCTTGAAGACCTTGTCCTTTGGCGCTCCGAATCTCCAGTCGTGATGCGCCGAGATTCATTCTAGAAGTCAAAGATTGACACTCTAGGTTGCCCCAGTAAAGTCTATCTACTGTAAGCTTAATTCCCAAATCAGACCCGAATGGCAACAATGTGGCTTGGGTATTCACTTTGTTGTCGGGTTGAAAATTGTCCCACCAAGCAAGAATTCCATCTACAACGATGCTATGCGCCTTGAGATTCAAGGTTCCTTTTAACGCTCCGCCTTCGCTCCACTTCTCTGCCCCCAAAAGCGCTCCATCTACCCACCCCCGATTGCCATTCCAATCAAAGTCGAATGAATGTATGGCAAGGTTTTTATCTTTTAATTCTGCTTCTAAGTTTCTAATTAAATAGGGAGAAGCGTTAAGTGTCCCTTCGATTTTTTGAGAAGAAATTTCTGCAAGCACATCGTAGATTTTACCTGACTTTGAGATTTTTAAACGGCCATCAATTGTCACCTCACCATTGTTCGGTAAAGCAGACATTTCTGTCGTCTGAAGTGCTGGGAGCCAACTGGTGTAAGAAGACTGCGCATCGATTTTTAAAGATCCACTTAGTTTCAGCGGGGACTTATTCAAGTCGGCGCATTCTGCTTTTGCGTTTACTGCAATTCCATTTGATTTGATTTGAATGTGAGTGACACTTAATCCGACTGATGACGTTCCGAGAGCGTAGTCAAAAACACCACTTGATTCAATATTGCCCTTGGTATTTAGTGCAAGCCCAGTTAATTGAGGGGACAGCGCGAAGTCTCCTTCTGAGAGCGTCCATTCAAGTTTTGCTTTTTGCGGATTTGCATTTAACACGATTGACGCTTTTCCATCATAATCCCACCCATTAAACACATCTTTTTCCGCCCAAATGGATTTTAATTCGTCAATCTCGATGCTTTCACTTTCTATATAAATGCCCCATGCCTCATCTCCCTCAGAATTTAACTGTGCTTTCCCTTTAAACGCGAGATCATTGATGACCGCATCGTTGATTTTGACTTCAAGGTCACCATTGTCCTCAATTTTAAATGAAGTGGAGACGTATCCTTCAAGGGGTAAAAGTGGACTTTCTCCCGGACTGTTTTTGATCACAAATTCCGAAAAGGATGAATCAAAATTTCCATCTTTAACGATGGCATCCCTGATTTCACATTCGTACCTGCCTTCTTTTGCTGTAGAAGCAACAACCTTTATTTCACGAAGAATAATTTGAGAAATATCCAAGCTTCCATTTAAATCATCTTCCTTTTTTGTCACTAAAACATCGGTATTCCAGGTTCCATTTCGATGTTCTTTCAAGTGTATTTCCGACCCCTCTATAAAAAGGGCATCTATCACGGGGTCTCCATATAAGACACCCCAAAGAGAAAACGCGACACCCAACCTTTGCGCTTTTATAAGGGTGTCAGAGGTTTCACCCATATGGCTGACTGAACCCAGTAAAATGACATCGTGTAAATCGACGGTTACTTTTGGAAATTCTCGCCAAATAGAAATCCCGACATCTCCTACACTTATTTCAGTTAACAATTCGTTATTTACCTTTTCTAAAGCAGTCGCTTTCCAGTGATTTCCGTTTAACAGTACGGCAAGACTTAGAGCGCCCACAACAACTGTGGCGATTGTAAGGGCGATTAAGGCGATGCGTTTATAAGACATTACCGGACGTAATCACCGATATGCGTTAGCCCTCCGCCTCTGATAAGCGCCCTAAATATTCTGTTATTTTTTGGATTGAGCTTGTATTCACTCACCTTTTCTTGCGCTCCATCCATCTCTTTTACAACTTCAAATGCCTCCCCTTCGTTGCTTTTTAATATTTCTTCCCAGATGGCGACTTTTTCATCGTCGCTGCCATCAAATTCATATACATGAAGAACGTCTTTTGACCGTTTTGCGAGCAACAAGCCCCACCGTTCGGAGTCTTCAGTTTTGGTACTAAGGATATGATAACCCGCAAATTTTCGAAGTACATTTTCGGTTCCCAAAACAAGGGCTTCAGTTCCGGTTCCGAATGTCACATATTGGGCGTTGATTGTTAAATGTTCTCCAAGGTCATCATCTTGCGCTGTGGAGGTCCATTCTCCGAGCCAGCTATTTGGAAAATGTGTTTTATCCCTGCGATTTAAGGGCATGGGCTCTGTAAATGTGACTTCAACACAGCCAGTAAAAAGGATGAGCGCTCCAAGTGAGAGGATAAGCGTAGATGGTTTCATTTAGATGTACGTTTAATTATAAAAACAAAGCAAACATGCCAACAATAAGACAATAAACGGCAAACCACATCAAGTTAGCGCCTTTGACGAGCGCGACCATCCACTTACACGCTGCGATGCCAGCTAAGAAAGCCGCCAAAACACCCACAGTATAGCCAAAAGCAGGAATGTGTGAATTATTCACAAAAGGTTCATTTGCCTCTGTCAAATCTTTAATCTCTAGGAGATTTGCACCTATGATAGGTGGCAGCGCCATCAAGAAACTAAACTTTGCGGCTTCTGCTCTTGAAATCCCAAGCAGTAATGCTGCGCCAATGGTACTCCCCGACCGGCTTATCCCAGGGAGTATTGCCATGGCTTGGGCCAGCCCGATCAGGATTACATTGCCCGATGTCAGAGGTTTTTCAAATTTTGATTTTACTTTTTGAGAAATAGCGAGGATCACCGCTGTAATGAGAAGCATCGCACCCACAAATTGAGTGGAGGTCATGTTTTCAATGAGATCTTTCATAGACAAACCTATGACGGCAGCAGGAATAGCACTAAGCGCAATTAACCCGACATATTTCCTTGCCCTTAAACCCTCATCTCCGTGCTTAAAAAAATGTAAGCATAAACGGACAATGTCGGATCTGAAAACGACAATCGTGCTTAAAGCAGTAGCTCCATGAACGAGAACAGAGAAAGTGAGGTCTTCCTCTGGCAGTTTTAATATAGAGGTTCCAAGTGCGAGATGTCCAGAGCTGGAGACAGGAAGAAATTCGGTAAGGCCTTGTAAGAGACCCAATATGAGATAGGATAATGTTTCCCAGGCTTCACTCATGCCTTTTTGAGAATGGCGTATAAAATGGTACCATATCCAGCGAGAACGATATATGGCGCAAGTGTGATTCTTCTGAAGTTAAAAATGTCGTAATTGAACACGTCAGGATCGTTAGAGCCACCTCCACTCATGAGCAGATATCCCAAAACCAACAATGCGAGCCCTACGCCAAGCCATTTGTAATTTGTTGAAGAAAAGGCGAAATTCTTATTTACAGGTTCGGTGTTTTTTTTGCTCATGGTGCAAATTTAGTTTAATGAAGCTGACCAACATCGAGACGTAGGTAACGGTTTACAGCCAGAGCTGTTGATATAACGCCGAGGCCACC
>MDSV01076684.1_pt1 | contig 25010 bp, 25 predicted proteins | sample 810851 | NCBI WGS metagenome assembly MDSV01 (sample SAMN05326640, study PRJNA326480) | marine metagenome | isolation source: seawater | place: Atlantic Ocean: North East | collected 2012
CTAGAAAGATTTCTTCAACTATGTGCACAAGATAACTTGCAGGTTATGAACTGCACAACTCCTGCAAATTATTTTCATGCCTTAAGACGTCAAATTCATAGAGATTTTAGAAAACCATTAGTTATTATGACTCCAAAATCTTTATTGAGAAATAAATTGTGTACTTCAAAACTAGATGACTTTGGAAAAAAAAATTCATTCCATAGAGTCTTATGGGATCATGCAATCGATCCTAATGAGACTGATTTTATAAAGTTGAAAAAAAGTAAAAAAATTAAAAAAGTTATTCTGTGCTCTGGCAAAGTCTACTTTGATCTATTAGAGGCAAGAGAAAAAAATAAAAAAGATAATATTGTAATATTTAGAATAGAGCAGCTATATCCTTTTCCGGTGAAACCATTAGTTAAAGAAATTGCTAGATACGCTGAAAATGCAAAATTTTACTGGTGTCAAGAAGAGCCTAAAAACATGGGTGCATGGCTTTTAGTGCGAGATTATATTCAATGGACATTAAATCATATTGGAGCTAAACATAATGAAATCATGTATATTGGTAGAAATCCTGCAGCATCTCCAGCGACTGGATACGCTAAAAGGCATATTACACAACAAAAAAATATAATAGATCAAGTATTCGAATAAAAGATATGAATGAAAAAATTATAGTACCAACTTTAGGAGAAAGCATAACTGAAGCGACAGTAGCTAAATGGTTAAAAAATAAAGGTGATAAGGTTAAAGCTGACGAACCAGTTGTAGAGTTAGAAACCGACAAAGTGAATTTAGAAGTTCCATCACCTCTAACTGGAGTCATAGAAGAAATTAACGCCAAAAATGGAGAAATAGTTGAAGTTGGAGCTTTACTCGGGTCTATAAGCAGCAATGTGTCGAGCAAAAAAGTTAAAGTAGAAAAAAACGAGGTATCAAAATCAGTATCAGAAAATAATATTGTAAATTTTAATAATGAGAGAAAAAAAGATGTACCGAAAATTTTTGATGAAGAAAAAAATGATCTTAAAGAAAAACCGTTAGTTTTAATAAATGAAATTCATGAAAAAAAACCTTTAATTTTAAAAGACAGAAATGAGAGCCTTTCACCTGCTGTTAGAAAAATTGTTTCAGAAAATAATATAGATATAAAAAAAATCAGTGGTTCAGGAAAAGATGGCAGAATTCTTAAGAGTGACTTAATTAATATAATGGGTGAAATCCCAAAAGTTTCTGAGAGAAAAATAAAATATGGACAAGAAGAAAGAATAAAGATGTCACGTTTAAGACAAACAATAGCTAAAAGATTAAAGCAAGCACAAGAAAATGCAGCACTACTAACAACTTTTAATGAAGTAGATATGACAAATATTATAGGTATGCGAAATGAAAACCAAAAAGATTTTCTTAATCGTTATGGGATTAAACTTGGTTTCATGTCTTTTTTTGTAAAGGCTTGTATAAATGCTTTAAAAATTTTTCCAGCAGTCAACGCTGAAATAGATGATGATGAAATAATCTATAAAAATTATTATAATATTAGTTTTGCAGTTGGTACTGAAAAGGGACTTGTAGTTCCTGTAATTAAGAATGCTGATGAACTTTCATTTGCAGATATTGAAAAAAAAATTAAAACTATGTCTGAAAAAGCAAAAAATGGACAATTAAATATTGAAGATCTTCAAGGAGGAACGTTTACTATTAGTAATGGAGGAGTTTATGGATCTATGCTATCAACACCTATATTAAACTTACCCCAATCTGGTGTATTAGGAATGCATAATATAGTTGAGAGACCCGTAGTAGTAGATGGAGAAATAAAAGTTAGACCTATTATGTATTTAGCATTATCTTATGATCATAGAATTATTGATGGAAAAGAATCAGTTTCATTTTTAAAAACAGTTAAGGAAAATTTAGAAGATCCTAGAAGATTATTTTTAGATATTTAGATGCAAGAAAAATTTCAAGTAGTAGTTATTGGTGGAGGACCCGGTGGTTATGTTTGTGCAATTAGACTAGCTCAACTAGGTTTCAAAACAGCATGTATAGAATCTAGAGGTTCCTTAGGTGGCACATGTTTGAATATTGGATGTATACCTTCAAAAAATTTATTAAATTTTTCAGAAAATTTTCATAAAGCTAAAAATTTTCCAAAAATTGGAATTGAAATTGGAGAAGTTAAACTTAATTTAGAAAAAATGATGAAAAATAAAGATAAAGCAGTAAATATTTTAACTAAGGGAGTGGAATTTTTGTTTAAGAAAAATAAAGTAACCTACTTTAAAGGATTAGGATCTTTCAAGTCAAAAAACCAAATTTCTATAATTGATGACCAAAAAAAAGAAATTATTATAGAAGCAGAAAAAACTGTAATATGTACAGGTTCTGAACCAGTTTCACTACCAGGTATAAATTTTGATGATAAAACAATTATATCTTCTACTGAAGCTTTATCTCTAAAGGCTGTCCCAAAAAAGATGGTTATTGTAGGCGGGGGATATATAGGTTTAGAAATGGGATCTGTATGGTCAAGATTAGGATCAGAGGTACATGTTGTTGAATTTTTAGACCATATTACTCCAGGAATGGACAGAGAAATATCTACTGAATTTATGAAAATTTTAAAAAAGCAAGGAATTAATTTCCATATGCAAACTAAAGTTGAAAGTATAACTAAAAAAAAAGATGGAGTAACAGTTATAACTTCTAATAAAGAAAAAAAGGTTAATTTTGATGCTGACGTAGTCTTAATATCTGTTGGAAGAAAACCAAATACGAAAAACTTAAATTTAAATTCTATCGGAATTAAATTAGATGATAATAAAAGAATACTGACTGATAAAAGTTTTCAAACTAATATAAAAAATATTTATGCAATTGGAGATGTAATAAAAGGACCAATGCTAGCTCATAAAGCTGAAGAAGAAGGAATTGCAGTGGCAGAAATTATAGCTGGCCAATCTGGACATGTTAATTATGACCTTATACCAGGAGTTATTTATACTTTTCCAGAAGTTGCTTATGTAGGAAAAACAGAAGAGAATTTAAATGAATTAAAGAAAAAATATAAAGTTGGTAAATTTACTTTTATGGCGAATTCAAGAGCTAAAGCAATCGATGAACCCGAGGGATTTGTGAAAATTTTAGCAGATGAAAAAACTGATAAGGTTTTAGGAGCTCACATAATAGGCCCACATGCTGGAGAGTTAATTGCCGAAATAGGAATTGCTATGGAATTTGGAGCTAGTTCTGAAGATATAGCTAGAACTTGTCACGCACATCCAACCTTTTCAGAAGCTGTCAAAGAAGCAGCATTATCTGTAGACAAACGAGCGATACACTCATAAATTATTTTCATACTATTAAAATATGAAAGTACCGATTCTTTTACCAAATATATTTGATTATCCTTTTACATATGACACTAATATAAATCTTAAAGTAGGAGATTATGTTGTAGTTCCCTTTGGAAAATCAAAAGTAACTGGGATAGTCTGGAATGAATTTGAAAAAAAAAATGATAAAAAATTTGAAACTAAAAAAGTTATTAAAAAACTTAATGTTACATCTTTAAAAGTTAGTACAATAAAATTTTTAAATTGGTTTTCAGATTATAATATGGTTCCTAAAGGTTTAGCTCTTAAGCTGCTATTATTAAGTAATAATGCAATAGAAAAACTTCCAAAAAAGAACTATGAAAAATTTAAAATAAATTTTGAAGTAAATAAATTTAAACTTTCAAATGATCAAAAAGATTGTCTAAAAAAAATGAACAAGTTAAATGAAAAATTTAGGGTTCATGTTTTACAAGGAACTACTGGCTCTGGTAAAACAATTATTTATTTTGAGGCTCTAAAACAATTAATTTTCAAAGGTTTTCAAGGGTTAATTCTTTTGCCAGAAATTGGTTTAACAGGTCAATTTGAAAAAAAATTTGAAGAATTTTTTAACTTTAAACCTGCTATTTGGCACTCAAGAGTAACAAAAAAAAATAAAGAAATAATTTGGAGTGGAATATCGGATGAAACAATAAAAGTAGTGATTGGAGCACGTTCTTCGTTATTTTTACCATTTAAAAACCTTGGATTAATAATTGTTGATGAAGAACATGACCAATCTTATAAACAAGATGAAGGTGTTACTTATAATGCAAGAGATATGGCAATATCACGTGCATTTTTTGAAAATATTCCTATAAATTTAATAACAGCCGTTCCCTCAGTTGAAACTTTTCATAATATAAAAAAAGGCAAATATGGTTTATCCAAATTAGATAAAAGATATCAAGACGCATCTTTGCCAAAATTTGAGATAATTAATTTGAATAATGTAAAATTAGAAACTCAATCATGGTTATCAAAGGAGATAGTTAATAAAGTTAATTTTCATTTAGAAAAAAAAGATCAAGTTTTATTTTTTTTAAATAGAAGAGGTTTTTCTCCAAACGTATTATGTAAAAAATGTTTTAAAAGTTTTTCTTGTCCAAACTGTTCTATAAATTTAGTTTATCACAAAAATAAGAATAACTTATTATGCCATTATTGTGGATATAAAACTTTATTAAAAAGAAATTGTATTGAAGAAGGTAGTTGTGATTTTATTTTTTGTGGCCCAGGTGTAGAAAGAATTTCAGAAGAGGTTAAAAGAAATTTTCCAAATAAAAAGTCTATTATTTTTTCTAGTGATACAATGAATAAAAAAAATTCATTACAAATATTGGAAAAAATTATAAGTAATGAAATACAAATTTTAATAGGTACTCAATTAATTTCTAAAGGATTTCATTTTCCAAATCTAAATTGTATTGTCGTAGTAGATATTGATTTATCAACTAAAGGATACGATTTAAGAGGTGCAGAAAAAAATTTACAATTATATCACCAACTTTCTGGTAGAGCTGGAAGAGCTGGTAAACCAGCTATAGTTTATTTTCAAACATATAATTTAAATACTAAAATGATTACAGATATTACAGATAAGAATCCAGATATTTTTTTAAATAAAGAGTTAATTTTAAGAAAAGAAAATAGTTTACCTCCATATGAGAGATTTATTGCTTTAATTATTACTGGCAATAACCAAAAAATACTAGAGAGAGAGTCTATTAAGTTTAAGAATTTTATCAAAAAATCTATTAAAGGAGAAATTCTTGGACCAGTAGAAGCTCCAATTTATAGATTAAAAAAAAAATTTAGAATGAGATTATTGGTAAGAGGTAAAAAAACATCTAAGCTTCAAAATTCACTAAGAAGTGTTATCAAAAAATTTAAATTCCCCATTGGATTGAAACTAACTGTTGATGTTGACCCTATAAGCTTTAATTAATCAATAAAATAAGACTTCTTGTGATAATGTGTGACTTGAAGAGAATACAGTCATATGTTAATTAAAATCAAATTTTAAGAAACCATCAAAAATAATAAGGGATATAAATTGAGTAAAAATAGAGGTTTTTCTGATACATCAGCTAATAGATATTCCTTAGCACTCTATGAATTAGCTAAAGAAGACAATCTTATAGAAGAGATTGAAAAGCATTGTCTATCAATATTAAAATTAATATCTGAGAATAAAGATTTTAATTCATTTATTAAAGATCCTACTAATAAAAAATTAGACCAAATAAAAGTTATTACAAAAATTTTTGATAAATTTAATCTAAATGATTTATTAAAAAAATTTTTAAATTTTTTAATTATAAAAAGAAGATTTTTTTATATTGAAAAAATACTTAATAATTTTTTAGAAACATGTTCAAAAAAAAGAGGTGAAATAAAAGCAGAATTGATTGTTTCTAAAAGCTTAACAAATGTTGAAATAGATAATATTAAAGAGGAATTATCCAAAAATTTTAACTCCAAAATAAAATTAAACTATAAGAATGATCCAAGTTTAATTGGTGGATTAATTGTTAAAATAGGAAGTACAATGATTGATACATCTATAAAAAATAAATTACAGCAAATTCAAAATAAAATGATCGAGGCTTAAATGGAAATAAATCCTTCAGAAGTAACTAAAATATTAAAAGAACAAATAAAAAAATTTGGTGATAAAGCAGAGGTAACGGAGGTTGGTCAAGTTCTATCTGTAGGAGATGGTATAGCTAGAATATATGGACTAGATAATGTTCAAGCAGGAGAAATGGTGGAATTTGCAGATGGTTCAAAAGGAATGGCATTAAATTTAGAAAGTGAAAATGTTGGAGTTGTTATTTTTGGTGATGATAAAAATATTAAAGAAGGAGATGTTGTAAAAAGAACTGGATCAATTGTCGATACACCAGTTGGAAAAGAATTATTAGGAAGAGTTGTAGATGGATTAGGAAATCCTATTGATGGTAAGGGTACTCTAGATAAAGGAATTAAAAAAAGCAGAGTTGAAGTAAAAGCTCCAGGTATAATTCCAAGACAATCTGTAAGTCAGCCAATGCAAACAGGATTAAAATCGATAGATAGTTTAGTTCCAATTGGAAGAGGCCAACGTGAATTAATTATTGGTGATAGACAAACTGGAAAAACAGCAGTTGCTATAGATGCTATTATTAACCAAAAGAAAATAAATGAATCTGGTGATGAAAAACAAAAACTTTATTGTGTATATGTAGCAATTGGTCAAAAAAGATCTACAGTTAGACAAATACAAAAAACTTTAGAAGAAGCCGGAGCTATGGAGTATACAACAATTGTAGCAGCTACTGCATCTGATGCTGCGCCACTTCAATTTTTAGCACCTTATACTGGTTGTGCTATGGGTGAGTATTTTAGAGATAACGGAATGCATGCGTTAATCATTTATGACGATTTGTCCAAGCAGGCAGTAGCTTACAGGCAAATGTCTTTAATATTAAGGAGACCACCAGGTAGAGAAGCTTATCCTGGCGATGTATTTTATCTTCATAGTAGACTACTTGAAAGAGCAGCAAAATTAAGTGATGATCATGGTGGTGGATCATTAACAGCCTTACCCATTATAGAAACACAGGGAGGTGATGTATCAGCTTACATTCCAACAAATGTAATATCAATTACAGATGGACAAATTTTTTTAGAAACAGAATTATTTAACCAAGGAATAAGGCCAGCAATAAATGTAGGTTTATCTGTGTCAAGGGTAGGATCATCAGCACAAACAAAGGCAATGAAAAAAGTTTCAGGATCAATGAAATTAGAACTAGCCCAGTATAGAGAAATGGCTGCATTTGCTCAATTTGGATCAGATTTAGATGCATCTACACAACAACTTTTAAATAGAGGTTCTAAATTAACTGAACTTTTAAAACAAAAACAGTATTCTCCAATGACAGTTGCTCAACAAGTTATATCAATTTTTTGTGGTGTAAAAGGTTATTTAGATGATGTCGAACTTAAAGATATTATGGATTTTGAAGCAAAAATTTTAGAGAGATGTATATCTGAAAAGCCTGAAATTTTAGAATCAATTTCAAACTCTGGAAAGTTAGAAGAGGACGTTGAAAAAATATTAGTAGAAATAATTACTAACCTTAAAAAAAACTTTAATTCGTAGATATGGCAAGTTTAGATGATTTAAAAAAAAGAATAGTTAGCGTAAAATCTACTCAGAAGATTACAAAGGCTATGAAAATGGTGGCTGCAGCCAAACTCAAAAGAGCTCAAGAAAATGCTGAGAAAGGCAGGCCATATTCGGAAAAAATGAATAATATAATTCTCAATCTTTCAAATGGGATTTCTGATAAAGAAAATGCTCCAAAATTATTATCAGGAACTGGTGAAGAAAAAGTATTTTTATGTGTAGTCTTAACTTCAGACAGAGGTTTATGTGGAGGCTTTAACACAAATATAATCAAAAAAGCTAAAGCATATTTTGAAAAAATTTTAAGTGAAGGAAAAGTTTTAAAGATTATAACTGTGGGATCTAAAGGATATGATCAATTAAAGAGAATTTATGAAGATAATATTATTCAAAAAATTTCTTTTAAAGACTCTAAAAATATCAATTATTTTGATGCAGAGAAAGTAGGAAAGTTAATAATTGATAACTTTGAAAAAAAAGAATTTGATGTATGTACTATTTTTTATAATAAATTTAAAAATGTTATTACTCAAATACCCCAAGCACAACAAATAATTCCTTTAAAAACTGACAAAGTAGATGAAAATTCTTCAGATGACAATTATGAATTTGAACCAGATGAAGATGAAATTTTAAGTAATTTATTACCTAAAAATATTTCTACTCAGATTTTTAAAGCAATGTTAGAAAATTCAGCTAGTGAACAAGGTTCAAGGATGAGCGCAATGGATAATGCAACTCGTAACGCAGGTGAAATGGTTGAAAAACTTACTATAGAATATAATAGAAGTAGACAAGCAGCAATTACTAAAGAATTAATTGAAATTATATCAGGAGCAGAAAGTTTATAATTATGAGAAAAGGTAAAATTACACAAATTATTGGAGCAGTGGTAGATGTAAGATTTGAAGGAGATTTACCAGAAATTTTAACAGCGCTAGAATGTAAAAATGGAGATAATAGACTAGTTCTAGAAGTAGCTCAGCATTTAGGAGAATCAAGTGTAAGAACTATTGCAATGGATGCTACAGAGGGATTACAAAGAGGAGATGAAGTGGTTGATACTGGAGCTCCAATCCAAGTACCAGTTGGTCCTGAAACTTTAGGAAGAATTATAAATGTAATAGGAGAACCTATCGATGAGAAAGGTGAGGTGAAAACTAAAGAAAACTGGCCTATTCATCGTTCAGCTCCTGAATTTAATGACCAATCAACCGAAACTGAAATACTTGTGACAGGAATTAAAGTAATCGATTTATTGGCACCCTATGCCAAAGGAGGAAAGATTGGATTATTTGGTGGAGCAGGAGTTGGTAAAACAGTTCTTATAATGGAACTAATTAATAACGTTGCGAAGGCTCATGGAGGTTTTTCAGTTTTTGCTGGTGTTGGAGAAAGAACAAGAGAAGGAAACGATCTTTATCATGAAATGATAGAGTCTGGAGTTATTAAACCAGAGGGTAATGGATCTAAAGCTGCATTAGTTTATGGCCAAATGAATGAACCTCCTGGAGCTAGAGCTAGAGTTGCTCTAACTGGATTAACAGTAGCAGAATATTTTAGAGATCAAGAAGGCCAAGATGTTCTATTTTTTGTAGATAATATTTTTAGATTTACCCAAGCAGGATCTGAAGTTTCTGCTTTATTAGGAAGAATTCCATCAGCAGTTGGATATCAGCCAACACTTGCAACAGATATGGGAAATCTTCAAGAAAGAATTACTACTACAAATAAGGGTTCAATAACTTCGGTGCAAGCAATTTATGTTCCTGCTGACGATTTAACAGATCCTGCACCTGCAACATCTTTTGCCCATTTAGATGCAACTACTGTTTTATCTAGACAGATAGCAGAAATTGGGATTTATCCAGCAGTAGACCCTTTAGATTCTACTTCTAGAATTTTAGACCCAAGAATAGTTGGTGATGAACATTATAGAGTGGCTAGAGAAGTTCAAAAAGTTTTACAAACTTATAAATCTTTACAAGATATAATTGCAATTTTAGGTATGGATGAATTGTCAGAAGAAGATAAGCTTACTGTTGCAAGAGCTAGAAAAATTCAAAGATTTTTATCACAACCTTTTTTTGTAGCTGAAGTATTTACTGGCTCTCCTGGAAAATTGGTAGATTTGGAGTCAACTATTAAAGGCTTTTCAGCCATTTGTAGTGGAGAGTATGACCATTTACCCGAAGGTGCCTTTTATATGGTTGGAACTATTGAAGAAGCAATAGAGAAAGCTGAAAAAATGTCTAAGGATGCCGCATAATGAGTGAAGAGTTTAAAATTGAAATAATAAATCCAGAAAAATCTTTTCTTTCTAAAGAGGATGTTAATGAAGTAGTAGTACCAGCTTTTGAAGGGGAAATGGGAATTTTAAAGGATCACATTTCAATAATTTCTTTTTTAAAACCCGGTATACTAAAATTGATTTCCAAATCAGGTGAAGAAAAATTTTATGTTGAAGATGGTATTCTTGAATTTAAAGATAATAACTTGTCAATTTTAACAAGTTCGATATCAAATATTAAAGATATGGAAAAAAGTAATGTTGAACAAAATATTAAAATAGCAGAAAATGAATTAAATAAAGTTGAAAATTCTGATCAAAAGAAATATTTAGCAAGTCAAAAAATTGACGTTTTAAAATCTCTTAATTAAAATTTCTTTAATTTTTTGTTTAATATCCTTGTAAACATCTAGTTTGAAATCTACTACTAAATTGCTAATTTCATTTAAATCTACCCATTTCCATTCTAAAAATTCTGGATATTTAGTATTTATATTAATTTCCTCATCATTACCTAAAAATTCCATTAAAAACCATTTCATTTTTTGACCTCTAAATCTTCCTTTCCATATTTTACCTAAAAGATGAGTAGGTAGCTCGTAAGTAAAGTATCCATCTAATTCTTTAATAAGTTTTACATTTTTTACACTAGTTTCTTCCTCTAATTCTCTAAAAGCAGCCGATAAAGAATCTTCTTTTTTATTAATTCCTCCTTGCGGCATTTGCCAAAAATTTTTTGGATTATCAATACGCTTTGCTACAAAAATTTTATTATCTTTATTTAATAATGCAACTCCAACACCACTCCTAAGAGGTAAATTTTTTGAACTTTTTTTCATTATTAGCCATTAAGAAGTTTCAAAGCAAAATTTAGCTGGTTGTCAGTTTCAGTATTAATTCTAAAATTTTCATTCTCTTCAGCTATTAATATATCTGGTGTAACACCAACCTCTGAGATTGATTGACCCGAAGGTAGATAATATTTTGATACAGTTAATTTAATTGCCCCTCTATTTTTTAGTGGAAGTATAGATTGAACAGAACCTTTACCATAGCTATTTTCACCTACTAAAATTGCTCTTTTATGATCTTTTAATGCACCAGCTACAATTTCTGATGCCGAAGCAGATCCATAATTAATTAGAACAATTAATACTTTACCTTTTATGATATCTCCCTTTTTAGCAAACCATTTTCTATTTTCTGAACTTTTTCTACTTTTTGTGGATACTATTTCACCATTTTCTAAAAAATAGTCAGAAATTCTTATGGCTTGAGAGAGTAGTCCTCCTGGATTATTTCTTAAATCAAAAATATATCCTTTTATATTATTATTTTTATTAAATTTTTTTAATTCATCTTTTATTTGATCGCTACTATTTTCATTGAAAGATGTTAACCTTATATAACCAACATTGTTATTTAAAATTTCTGATTTAACTGACTGAATTTCAATTATTTCTCTTTCAATATTAAAAACTAAAGCCTTTTTAACTCCAATTCTTCTAATAGTAATTTCTATTTTTGTACCGACCGGTCCTCTCATAAGATCAACAGCTTCACTTAAAGTTTTACCTTGTACTTGAATATTATTAATTTTTACAATGTAATCGCCTGCTTTAACTCCAACTCTATATGCTGGTGAATTATCTATCGGAGAAATTACTTTTACTACACCAGCTTCCATACTGACCTCTATTCCCAAACCACCAAATTCTCCGCTAGTTTCAGTTTGCATATTTTCAAAAATTTCTGGAGATAGGTATCCAGAATATGGATCTAGAGATTGTAAAACACCGTTTATTGCGGAGTCCATCATTTTACTTTGATCAACTTCATCTACATATTCATTATTAATTTTATTTAGAACATCACTAAACAAATCAATTTTATCATAAATATTGTCTTCATTTGCTTTTAAATTTTCACAAAAAAACGTAAAAAAAAATAAAAATAATATTGAGTTAATTTTTTTCATATTAATAATTTTTCCTTAGGTATCAATTCTGACCATATTTTTTCTAATTCATAAAATTTTCTTTTTTCAGGATTGAAGATATGTACAATAATATCCATTCCATCAATTAATTTCCAATCATTACTTTCTGTTCCCTCAATTTTACAATTATAAACTCCAATACTTATAAATTTTTCTAAAATTAGTTCAGACAATGCTTGAATATGTCTTGAGGATGTTCCGCTAGCAATTATCATATAATCTGCCATAGAGCTTTTATTTGCAAGGTCGATTGTAACTATATCTAAAGCTTTGTTCTTATCCAGAGTGTTTAAAATGATACTTTTTAAATCAGAAATTTTATCCATTAATTAACAAAACCTTATCAAATTTTTCTTAATTTTGAAGATGAAATATTTACTTTTTTAAACTTTATAAATTTTAATTTTTTTTGATTTTGTGTTCTAAATGTAATTGATTTAAGAGATTTAGCTTTAAATCCCTGTCTATCAAATACTAATATATTACATTTTTGTGAAATTATTTTCCATTTATACCATTTGTGAAAATTTATTAAGTTATCTGCCCCCATAATAAAATAAATTTCTAAAGATTTATCTTTTTTTAGATAATTAATTAAATTAATAGTTTTATTAGATTTTATTTTATTTTCATAATATTTAATATTAATAAATTTTTTCGATTTAATAAATTTTCTTGCCTCACTAATTCTTTCTTTTAGACTTTTACTACTTTTTTTTTTAAAAGGATTTTTTTTTGTTATAGCCCAGATAATATAATCAAGTTTAAATTTTTTTTTTGCGTAAATAGATATTTTTAAATGACCTTTATGTGCAGGATCAAATGTTCCACCTAAAATACCAATTTTTTTTTTTTTTAAATTCAAATTATTTCCTAATTTGACCTTTTCCATTGATTTCATATTTGTATGAGATTAATTGATTAAGGCCTACAGGTCCTCTTGGAGCTAAATTGTTAGTTGAAATTCCTATTTCACCACCAAATCCAAATTCCCCTCCATCAGCAAATTGAGTTGAGGTATTATGCATAGCAATTGAACTTTTAACATTTTTTATAAAATCTTGAGCAGTTCTTTTATTTTTTGTGATTATAGAGTCTGTATGACTGGTTCCGTATTTATTAATATGATTAATTGCATCTTTACAACTATCGACACACTTGACTGATACAGTAGAGGACAAATATTCTGTCGACCAATCTTTTTTCTTTGCTGTATAAATTTTTCCTTTATAGAATTTTTTCAAAAAATTATCACCATAAATTTTACAATTATTTTCCTCCAATTTTTTTAAAATTGGGTTACAAAATTTTTTTACTATTTTTTTATGTAATAAAATTGTTTCAGTCGCACCGCAGATACTAGTATTTCTTAACTTAGCATTATATACAATTTTAATTGCCATATCTAAGTCAGCATTTTTATCTACATATGTATGACAAATTCCTTCAAGGTGACCAATAACAGGAACGTTAGATAATTTTTGAACTTTTTTTACTAAATTTTTTCCACCTCTTGGTATTATTACGTCGATTTTATCTTTCATTTTTGAGAGCATATAATCAACTAATTTTCTATCTTTTTTTTCTATGAATTGTATATAATTGGCATCAAGTTTATTATCTTTTAAAGATTTTCTAAATAATTTTGCTAATATTTTATTTGTATTAAGAGCTTCAGAACCTCCTCTTAAAATTACACAATTTCCCGATTTAAAACACAAGCTTGATACATCTGATGTAACATTTGGTCTACTTTCATAAATAACTCCTATTATCCCAATTGGTATTGATACTCTTTTAATAACTAGGCCATTTGGTCTTTTCCACTGATCTAAAATATTATCAACAGGGTCTTTTAAACGAATGATATTCTTAATTGTTTTTGTTATGGAATTTAACTTTTTGTGATTTAAAGATAATCTTTCTATAAAATTTTCCTTTAATTTTTTTCTTTTTGCAAATTTTATATCTTTTTTATTTTCTTTCAAAATAGAATGTCTTTTTTTTTCTATTAAATAAATATATCTTTTAAGAACTTTATTTTTTTCTTTTGTATTAATTTTTACAGAAATTGCTTTTTTTGCATTATGGGAAATATTTTTTATAAATTTTTTCATACTATTTATACCTCTACCATATCATCTTTATGAACTACTTCAGATTTTGAAATATAACCTAGCAAACTTTCTATTTCATTAGAATGATGCCCCATAATTTTTGATATTTCATCTGATGAAAAAGAACTTAAGCCACGAGCATATTCTTTGTTTGTTTTATCAATAATCTTAATATGATCACCTTTATTAAATTTTCCTATTACTTTTTTTATCCCAGCTGCCAATAAACTTTTTCCTTTTGTAAGTGCTAATTTTGCACCATCATCAATTATTAATTCACCTTTAGGAGCAATTGAACTTATGATCCATTTTTTTCTTGCATCCAATTTAGAAACTTTTGGAAGAAACCATGTACATTCATTTTCTTTCAAAATTTTTTGTATAGGCCTCATATGTAAACCATTTGCGATTGCCATGGTACACCCTGATAATTGACAAACTCTTGCTGCTTCAATTTTTGTTTTCATGCCACCAGTTCCATGTAAACCGCTACTTCTAGTAGCAATTTTTTCTATTTGCTTATCTATATTTTTAACTTCTTTTAAAAGTTTAGCCTTTTTATCAATCTTTGGATTATTCGTATAAAGCCCATTAACATCTGATAACAATATTAATGAGTCAGCTCCTGAAATTTGAGCGACTCTTGAAGCAAGTCTATCATTATCTCCATACTTTATTTCAGATGTAGCGATACTATCATTTTCATTAACAATCGGCACAAATTCTAATTGAAATAAGTTTTCAAAAGTTCTTTTAGCATTTAAAGCCCTTCTTCTTTGTTCAGTATCTTCTAAGGTTAATAAAATTTGAGATATATTAATTTTATTTTTTAAAAAAGTTTCATTAAACAAATTCATCAGTTCTATTTGTCCAATAGAGGCGACAGCTTGACTTTTGTCAAGTTTAAGATTTTTTTTATTTAAATTAAGTTTTTTGCATCCCATTGCAATAGCTCCTGAGCTTACAAGTATGATTTTTTTATTTTTATTAACAAGATCTTTGATATCTTTTGAAAAATTTAATAACCATTTTTTTCTAATCTCTTTTTTATCATTAATAAGTAAAGAAGACCCTATTTTGATTACTATTATTTTTGAATTTTTAAGATACATATTTAAGTAATTTAGATTTTATAGAAGAAATAGATTTTTTTTCTATTGTTGAAAGTATCATCACTTCAGATTTCTTATTTTTTGAAAAAGACTCAATAATCTTTTTAACTTCCTTCTTTTCTAATAAATCAGTCTTATTTAATACTATTATTTCTTTTTTATTTATGAGATTTTTACTATAGTTTTTAAGTTCATTTTTAACTTGTCTGTATGAAATATCTAGATCTTTTCCAGTTATATCAATTAAATGTAATAATGTTTTGCATCTTTCTATGTGTTTTAAAAATTTAATACCTAATCCAACTCCTTTATGTGCTCCTTCAATCAATCCGGGTATATCTGCTATAGTTATCTCTTTATCATCATATGTTGCCACACCTAGATTTGGGTTAATTGTAGTAAATTTATAATTAGCAATTTTAGGAGTTGCGCTAGTAATTGCCGCTAACAAACTTGACTTTCCTGCATTTGGTAAACCTATTATACCTATATCTGCTATTGTTTTTAATTGTAACCAAATTATAAATTCTTCCCCAAGTTTACCTTTTGTGAATTTTCTAGGAGCTCTATTAGTAGAACTTTTAAATCTAGTATTACCCAATCCACCTTTGCCACCGATTGCTACAACAAATTTTTCTTTATCTTTTTTAAAATCATAAATTAATGTTTTATTATCTTCTTCAAAAACCTGAGTACCAGTTGGTACTTTTAAGATTAAATCTTTACCACCTCGGCCTGTCTTATTTTTTCCTGCTCCATCGCCACCTCTTTCAGCTTTATGATGTTGTTGATATCTATAATCTATAAGTGTATTTAAATTTCTTTCAGAAACTAGAATTATTGACCCACCTTTTCCTCCGTCACCTCCATCAGGCCCACCAAATTCAATAAATTTTTCTCTTCTAAAGCTTGGAGATCCATTTCCTCCATTTCCTGCCTTAATATAAATTTTTACCTGATCTAGAAATTTCATAATACAACACTAATTTTTAGTTGTACTGTTAATTGGGTTTTACTGAAACGAATGTTCTATCTGACTTTGTTTTCTTAAATTCAACTTTACCCTCAATTACAGAAAAAATTGAATGATCTTTACCCATTTCAACATTTTCTCCGGGAAAAATTTTTGTGCCTCTTTGTCTAACAATTATATTTCCAGGAATTACTTGTTGACCGCCATATTTTTTGACTCCAAGTCTTCTGCCTGCGCTATCTCGGCCGTTTCTAGATGATCCACCTGCTTTTTTTGTTGCCATAATTTACCTTACTTATTTGCCCTTTAACTCTTTTTTTTTCTCTAATTTTTTAACTGGTTTCGTAATTTTTTCTACTTCAGATAGTACCTTACCTTCTTTAGAAAAGATTTTACTTATTCTTATCATTGAAAATTCTTGTCTATGACCATTTTTTCTTCTTGAATTTTTTCTTCGTCTTTTTTTAAAAATTAGTATCGTTCTATTTTTGCTATTCTTAATTAAATTAGCTTCTACTTTTGCTCCATTAATAGTTGGAGAACCTATTTCAATATTTTTGTCATCTCCATATGCTAATACTTTATTAAATTCAATTTTAGACTCAGGTTTAGAGATTTCCAGTTTCTCTATTTTCAGAATTTCTCCAGTTTGAACCTTATATTGTTTTCCACCTGTTTGTATAACTGCATATGACATTGTATTCTCAATTTTATTATGAGCAATATAGTCAGAGGATGATTATAGTCAAGTTGAATAAATTAAAAATTATCCTTTAAATCTCTCAATTTTGAAAAGGTTTCTACATTTTCTGATTTTAAAAAAATATTACATTCTAATTCTTCTTGAATAGTAGAAGGTATTGTAGGCAGATTATTTTTTACATTTTCTTTAATTTTTTCTATTTTTTTTTTTAATCTATTATTACCTGGATCGTATTTTACACAAAATTTTGAATTTTGCAGGGTGTATTCATGACCACAAAAAATTTTTGTATCTAATGGTAATTTTTTAAATCTTTCTAAAGAATTAAACATTTGCAAATAAGTCCCCTCAAATATTTTGCCACAACCTAAAGAAAATAAAGTATCACCAGAAAAAATCATTTTATCCTTTTCAAAATAAAAACATATATGACCAAGTGTATGACCAGGAATATGCATTATTTTAGCTTCAAAATTTTCATATTTCCAAATTTCATTATCAGATACAAATATATCAATTTCAGGAATACGTTTTTTATCACCATTAAAACCTACAACTTTAGCATTATATCTTTTTTTCAATTCACTGTTTCCTCCTACATGATCATAATGATGGTGAGTATTCAAAATAAATTTTAAATCTATTTTTTTACTATCTAAATATTTAATAATTGGCTTTGCTTCACTTGGGTCTACAACACAAGCATTATTTTTTTGTTCATCAATAATTAAGTAAGAATAATTATCTTTTAAACATGGAATTATTTCTGTTTTCATTTATTTCTCCAATAAAAATATACCTAATTCTGAAAATAAATTTTTTATTTCAAGATTTTTATTATTTATATCAGAGATTTTTTGATCGTTAAGGGCCAATGATTTGTATAATTTAATGTTTTTTTTATTACAAAAATTAAAAAAATCTTTAATTGTGCACATATGTAGATTGGGAGTATTGTACCATTCCTCTGGAAGATTTTTTGTTATAGGCATTTTACCTTTTATTAATAAATCTAATCTTACTCTCCAAAAACCAAAATTTGGAATAGTAATTATTGCTTTATCTGCAACATTTAAAAGATCATCTATAACTTTTTCGGGATTATAAAATGCTTGTAATGTCTGACTTAAAATAACATAGTTAAAAGAAGAGTCTGGAAATTGTTTCAAATCTTTTTCTGCATTTCCTTCAATTACAGATAAACCTTTTGAAACACATATTTGAATTTTATTTTTTGAGATTTCTAAACCACGTGTATCGATATCTTTTTTTTCCTTTAAATATTTCATTAAAGTTCCATCTCCACAACCAACATCTAAAACTCTAGTTTTATTATCAATTAGTTCAGCAATTATTTGAAATTCTTTTTTCATTAATTATTATAGTTTGCTTCTAAAAAATTTTTAATTACTTTTAAAAATTCTGGTACATCTAATAGAAAAGAATCATGGCCTTTGTCACTAACAATTTCTATAAATCCGACTTCTGCACCAGAAGCATTTAAAGCAATGACTATTTCTTTATTCTCAGCTGTTGGATATAACCAGTCCGAAGTAAACGAAATTATAAAAAATTTTGTCTTAGATTTTTCAAAAGCTTTTGATAAATTTCCTTTATATTGTTTTATAAGATCAAAATAATCCATAGCTCTTGTAATGTATAAGTAACTATTTGCATCAAATCTATCTACAAATATTGAGCCTTGATATCTTAAATAACTCTCAATTTGAAAGTCAGCATCAAAACTAAAATTTAAATCATCTCTTTCCTGTAGTTTTCTTCCAAATTTTTCTTGTAAACCTTTTTTGGAAAGATAAGTGATATGAGCTGCCATTCTAGCGACAGCCAAACCTTTATCAGGAGATAAATCTAAAAGTGAATAATTTCCATTTTTCCAGTTGGTGTCAGCCATTATTGATTGTCTTCCAAGTTCATTAAAAGCAATGTTTTGTGCTGAATGGTTTGAAGTACATGCTATTGGAATAGCAGTTTTAGTTTTATCAGGAAAATTTGCAACAAATTGTAGTGCTTGCATTCCACCCATTGATCCACCTACTACACAAAATAATTTTTCAATTTCAAAAAATTCTAATAAATTATATTGAGCATTAACCATATCATTAATGGTAATAACTGGGAAATTTGTTCCAAATTCTTTATTTGTTTTTGGATCTATACTGTTAGGACCATATGAACCCATACAACCTCCTAACACATTAGCACATATTACAAAAAATTTATTTGTATCTATCCCCTTTGAAGGCCCAACTAAATAAGACCACCACCCATTTTTTTTTGTTACAGGATTGATACCTGTAACAAATTGATCTCCAGTTAAAGCATGAAATGCTAATATAGCATTATCTTTTTTTTCGTTAAGTTTGCCATAGGTCTCATATGCAATAGGATAGTTATCAATAACCTTTCCACAATCGAGAGTAAGTGGTTTTTTAACAATAAGTTTTTTCAATTTTTCTCTAGTATTCATAAATATTGCTTTAAATTGAATTGAGAGAAAAAAACTTTTTTAGCGGTTTTTTTTAAGCGCTCGCAATTCAGTTAAATCAGCGCACTTTTTTGTACTAAAAGTAATTTGATATGTCAATTTTTTTTAATAATTTAATTATTTGCTATAAAAGTTTATTAATTAACTTATAAAGTGAATAAAAATTTATAGAAATGACAATTCCAAAATTTAAACCAATAAATATAGATGTTTATAGGCCAGGAAAGTCCAAGATTGGAAATATTAAGAATCCAATAAAATTATCTGCCAATGAAGGTGCTCTTGGAATTAGCAAAAAAGTTAAAAAAATTTTAAATGATAAAAATTTAAGTCTATCAAAATATCCTGATTCTAAATCAAAAAATTTAAGAAAGGAAATATCTAAAAAATTTAATTGTGATTTTGATAAGATTATTTGTGGTTCAGGATCAGATGAAATAATTCAAATATTATGTCAGCTCTACTTAAAGCCATCAGATGAAGTAATCGTTCCTCAGTACAGTTTTTTGATGTACAGAATTTATTCTAAAATAGTTGGAGCCAAGGTTATATTTGCAAGTGAAAAAAATTTTAAAATTTCTATTGAACATATAATTAAAAAGATTAGCAGAAAAACTAAAATAGTTTTTCTAGCCAATCCAAATAATCCAACAGGGACTTACTTAAATAAATTTGAGATATTAGAATTAAGGAAAAAACTGAATAAAAAAATTTTATTAGTTATTGATGATGCATATTTTGAATATATGAAAAATAAGGACTATAAATCTGGTTTGGATCTATTCAAGAATAAAAATAATGTTATGATTCTAAGAACATTTTCAAAAATATATGGCCTAGCAGGCTTAAGAATTGGTTGGGGATATGGTGCTAAAAAAATTATAAATGAAATGTATAAAATTAAACCACCTTTTAATATAAATTCGGTTGCTCAAAGAGCTGCAATTGAAGCTTTAAAAGATAAGTATTTTATAAACCGTTCTATTAAACATAATATTACTTGGGCTAAGAGAATAAAAATTTTTTTAGAAACTTTAAATATTTCCACTAACAAAATTTCTGCTAATTTTTTTCTACTTAATTTTGATAAATGTAAATTTTCTGCTAATTATATTTATAACAAGCTGGAGTCAAAAGGAATAATTTTAAGATCTACTCAAAAAGGTTATAATATAAAAAATAAATTAAGATTAAGTATTGGCTCTGCTAAAGATAATATAAGATTTTTAAAAGTAATGAAAAATATATTCAAAAAAAAATGAAAAATATATTGATAATTGGATGTGGTTTAATTGGATCTTCAATTGTAAGAGCAATTAATAATAAAAAAATTTTTAAGAATATTTCTGTATATGAAAAATCCAAATCAAATATTAAAAAAATAAAAAAACTTAAATTGCGTTGTAATATAATTGATGATTTAAAAAATAGTATAGCAGATCAAGATTTGATTATTTTTTGTACACCAATGAGTGAGTATAAAAAAATAATATTAAAGATTAACAAATACTTGTCGCCAAAAACAATTATTACAGATGTTGGATCTTCAAAAGAAAAAATATCTAGAATCATAAAAAAAAATTTAAAAAAAAGTATTTGTTGGACTCCTAGCCATCCTATCTCTGGCTCAGAGGTTAGCGGCCCAGAGTATGGTGATAAAAATTTATTTTTAAATAAATGGTGTATTATAATTAAGGAAGATAATTCTAATATTAGACATATTAGGATTTTAACAAAATTTTGGAAAAAAATTGGTTCTAAAGTTTTAATCATGAGATCAAAAAATCACGATGTAATTTTTTCAATTACTAGCCATTTGCCTCATCTAATAGCGTATAATCTGGTGAAAACAGCTATCGATTTTGAAAAGAAAAAAAAAATACGGTTTAATAAAGTTTAGTGCTGGAGGTTTAAGAGATTTTTCAAGAATTGCAGCTTCTAATGAAATAATGTGGAGAGATATATTTTTTAATAATAAATCTAATATTTTAAAAGCTATTGATTTATTTATAAATAACTTACAATCATTTAAAAAAGATATAAGTTTTCAAAATAATAAGTCTATTATAAAGAAACTTAAAGAAACTAAAAAAGTCAGAAAAAAAATAATTCAATTAAAGCAAGATATAAATAAACCAGACTTTGGAAGAGATTAATATTATATAAAAGATATTTTTTTTACAGATAGATCTGCTGTTTCTTTAATCCTTTTTATTGTTTTTATTATTGGCATAATTAGAACTTTTTTTTCAGGACCATAAGCATGAATTAATTGTCTAGGATTCAGGCAAATTGCAACATGTCCTTTCCAAAAAATAATATCACCTTTTTTAAACTTATTTCTTTTGATGATTTTTCTTGAATATTTAATTTGGTCTTTTGTATCTCTTGGATAAAAGGAATTGTTATAGTAGTAAAATAATTGTAATAAAGCTGAGCAGTCTATTCCATTGAAAGTTTTACCTCCCCAAAAATATTTAGTTTTTAAAAATAATTTAAATAGTTTTACAAATTCTTTTTTATGATTTATATCTTTTATATCTCTTTTTCTTAACCATTTATTTTTTTCAAACTCTATAAAATTTTTATTTTCTTTAATGATTGAAATTTTTGAACCAAAGGGTAGAAAATTTTTTGATTTTTTATTTGGCTTGTTATAGATACTTGCTTTTAAAATATATACTTTGTGACTTGATTCGTGGCTCGTTTTATATTTTGCATTTTTTATATATCCGATATAATTATCAAAAGATGTCTTAATTTTTATCCAATTTTTGTTCTTTGATAAAATTTTAAATTTTTCTCCATAAAGAATCTGGGAGCTAACCTCCGATTGTCTAGAAGGTCTTTTGTAAATATTTGAAAATTGACTCTTAAAAAAATAATTATTTTTCACTTAATTTTAATTTATCTTTTATAAACCATAAACAGATCAATGAGGGGATAACCATAATTGCAGTTAGAATGAAAAATGTACCCCAATCTCCATTTAACCAATCAACTAGTGCTCCAGATGATGATGCTAATGTAGTTCTTCCCGCTGTTCCAATTGATGCTAGAAGTGCATATTGAGTAGCAGTATATGTCCTGTCCACTAGTAGTGAAATAAAAGCGACAAAAGCGACAGTTGCAAAAGCTGCAGCTATATCATCAAAAATAACTGCAACTGCAAATAATAATTCTGACTTTCCACTCCATGCTAAAGCAGTAAACAATAAATTAGTTGAAGCCATCAATATCCCAGCAAAAAACATTGCCTTTAAAACACCAGATCTAATTACAAAAAGTCCTCCAAGGAGTGTGAAAATAACTGTAGTTATCCAACCTAATGTTTTTGAGTAAATTGCAATATCACTTTTGGAGAATCCAATTTCTTTATAAAAAACTATAGACATACGACCAAGGAATGCTTCACCAATTTTAAATAGAAAAACAAATCCTAAAATACCTATTGCAATAGAAAAACCATTTTTTTTAAAAAAACTTACAACTGGACCACCAACAGTACTAGAAACCCAGGCGATAATTTTAGTGATTATATTCTGTGAACCAAGTTTATTTTGGATTAACTTATCGGCTTCTTTTTGTTTAGTTTTCCTTATATCTGTAATTGTTTCATGTACAAACATCAAACCAATATTCATTAAAATTACTACAATTCCCAAAATCAAAAATGTTGATTGCCAGTAATCTTCAATGCCTAAATTTTGAAAGTGTTCAGCAGTAAATAAAGCAATTACACCACCTAATTTATATCCACTCCACCAACCAACTACTGCCATTGCGGCCCCTGCAGCCATAGATTTACCTTCATTTTCTCCAATTTGTTCAATTCTCAAAGCATCTACAGTTATATCTTGAGTTGCAGAAGCTATTGCAATGATTAAACCAATCGAAATTAATAGTGCTAAATTCTCTGTTGGATTTATTAAACTCCAAATTACTAAACAAAGTAATATTGCAATTTGCATCAATACTATCCAACCTCTTCTGTGTCCTAATCTTTTAGTTAAATATGGAATTTGAAGTCTATCAATTAGTGGCGCCCATAAATAATTAAAAGCATAAACTCCAAATATTAATCCTGCCCATCCAATTGTAGACCTACTTAAACCTTCTTCTTTCAACCACAGACTTAAGCTACTCCCTATTAGAACCCACGGGAAGCCAGAGATTGCACCAAGAAGAAGAATCCTAAGCATTCTTCTATCAAAATAAACTGAGAATGTTTCAGTTAGGGATTGTTCTTTTAATTTAAGCATAATTAATTTCTCCAAAAAGAAGGTAGAAATAAAACTAATATTGCAAACAGTTCCAATCTACCTAAAATCATACCAAGACTCAATATCCATTTAGCTATATCTGGTAAAAGAGCAAAATTACCATTTGGCCCTATTAATGGACCAAGTCCAGGGCCTACATTTGAAATTGAAGTTGCAGCTCCAGAGATTGCAGTGATAAAATCTAATCCACTAATAGATAATAAAGCGGTTATTAAAAAAAAAATAATTATATAAAGATAGATAAAAGAAATTATAGATGCCATAAATTTATCATCAACATTATTATTATCATATTTAACTATAAATATACCTCTTGGATAAATAATCTTTTTTAATTGATTGACTAAAAAAAGATATAAAATTTGAATTCTAAAAATCTTTACTCCACAAGCTGTAGATCCTGCGCATCCACCAATAAACATTAATATTAGAAAAAAGATTAAAGGAAAGTTTCCCCAATTGTCAAATTCTTTTGTAACATAACCAGTTCCAGTTAGAATAGAAATTACATTAAACGATATAGATCTTAGACTTATCTCAGATAAATCTTTATTTTGAAAGATTAAGTAAATAAATAAAATTAGAGTTGAAATTAATATTATTTTAATAAATGCTTTTATTTGAACATCAGAAAAAAATATTTTTCTATCTCCATTTAAAAACTTAATATACGAAATAAAAGGTATACTTCCTAATATGATAAAAAATATTGAAGCAATCTCAATTTTAGCATTATTAAAATAACCAATTGACTCGTTATAATTTGAAAAACCTCCTGTAGCAATAGTTGTCATAGAATGTGTTATGCTATCAAAAAAATTCATACCAAAGCTTTTGTATGTAATAGTGCAGAATAAAGTTAAAATTGAATAAATGATTATCAATCTTAAAGCGATCTCTTTTGACTTAGGTAATATTTTTTCTGAAGAATCATTACTTGAAATTTTAAACAACTGCATTCCACCTACATTCATTATAGGCATCAAAGTTATAGCCATTACTATTATACCAATACCACCTAGCCATTGTAATATGGCTCTCCAAAATAAGATTGCTTTAGGTGACTCTTCTAGATTAGTTATAATAGTTGATCCCGTTGTGGTTATACCTGACATACTTTCAAAAAAAGCGTCAGTTACATTTAATTGAAGACTTGAAAAGATAAAAGGTAAAGAACCAAAAACAGCAATACTTAACCATGAAAGTGCAGTTAATAAAAAAGCCTGTTGTAAATTTAATTTTTTATCATGTCCAAGATTTGATAAAAAAAATAATACTCCAAATATTATTGTAATTATACCTGCACCTAAAAATGAAGAATCTAGCTCACTATAGATTATTTGAATTATAATTGGGATTGACATAGATACGCCAAGTATAATTTGCAAAATTCCTAGGGTAAAAAAAACAGTTTTATAATTGGACATTTTGAAAGAACATTATTTTATGGTAAATAAATTTCAACTCTATAAGAATTAATAA